>Ga0208612_1000071_pt1 | contig 68090 bp, 66 predicted proteins | sample AntDryMetagUQ889_FD_188089 | JGI IMG/M metagenome (GOLD analysis project Ga0208612, IMG submission 188089) | Polar desert microbial communities from Antarctic Dry Valleys - UQ889 (SPAdes) | ecosystem: Environmental > Terrestrial > Soil > Desert | place: Antarctic Dry Valleys | collected 2008-12-31 | reverse complement strand
GCACCGCCCGCCGGTGCCGCGGCGCACGCGCGTGAAGGCGCTGCTGGGAGCCCGCGAGCCGGTGCAGGACGACCGCGCCTGGTGGGGCTCGGCGGTCGAGGTAGACGAGCTACGGGCCGCAGCTGAGCAGGGCGGGCTAGAGGTCGAGCGGATCCTCGGCGAGGGCACCCAGTTCACGACGGTGCTCGCGCGACGGGGCCGCGAGCACGCCTGATGGGCCCCTGCGGTCAGGCGGCGCGCGCCGCGATCGCTCGCGGTAGATGGCGTCCATCTCGTCGGCATGGCGCGACAGCGGCTTCACGATCGCCTCGCGCGAGGCGAGCAGCGGGGAGTTGAGCTCACGCACCTGCTCGGGACGCTCGATCACGTCGGCGATGATGCCGGCCAGCTCCGTGGCCGAGCACGAGCGGTTGAGCCATCCTGTCTCACCCTCGCGCGTGTAGTCGGTCATGCCGCCGATCGCGTTGGCGATCACGGGAATGCCCTTGGCGAGGAACTCCATTCCCGCGTATCCGTACGCCTCCTCCCAGATCGAGGGCATGAGGCCCACGTCCACGTCGTCGAGGATCGTGTCCACCTCGGCTGGCAGGTAACGGCCGCGCACCTCGATGCCGGGGACGCCCCTCGCCTCCTCCGCGAGTCGGCGGTTCACGTGTCCCAGCACCAGCAACCGGAAGCGCCCCGCGGACGCGTGGTCTCCGAGCAGCCGCATCGTCTCGATCAGCAGCCGCCCGCCCTTCGCGACGGATTCGAAGCCGGCCAGCGTGGCGAAGGTGAGCGGTGCATCGCCGACATCCACCCGCCGCGGACGCAGCCGCTCGATGTGGGCGAGCGTGAGGTGGATCGTCCGCAGGCGACCCGGGTCGACGCCGAGCTGGGAGTAGATCTCCGCCACGCGGTTCGACATCGCGATTACGCGATCGGCTCGGTTCAGCCGCTCCACGTTCACGTCGCGGCGGCGCTGGAAGGCAGCGAAACTTGCCAGGGCGAGCGGCTTGCGCCGCCGCCGGCGCTCGACGTGCGCCGCGGCGACGTGCTTGGCCGCGGCATGCATCCACGCGCTGAGGCGGCCGGCGCCGCGGCAGCCGGGCTAGCTCGAAGCGAAGCGTGGCCTCGACCAGGAGGTCGGGACGGCGCGCGTCTGCCGCAACCGTCGCGACGCAGTCCTTCCCGATCTCCTGGCGCAGGCAGACCCGCTCGTCGGCGCCGAACAGCTTGAACGTCGAGCACAGCGGAAAGTAGTCCTGCAGCGTCACGATCGCCGGCGTACCGGAGCGGCGGATCACGTCGAGCACCGACGACGGAAGCCCCGCCAGCTCCTGCACGTGAACGGCGTCGGGGCGCAGGTCGTGCAGCAGCCGCTCCAGCATGCGCTCGATCCCGGGCTCGGCCACCTCGAGCTCCGGCTGGCGACCGTGGTCGTAGAGCGGTGAGTTCACCACCTCGAGCATCGCCACGCCGCGCTGCTCCCACCGCCTCAGCCGAGGCCCGCTGATGAACGGGTAATGGCGCCCGCTGAAGAAGTAGGCGACGTCGTCGCCGCGGCGCACCTGCTCGTCCATCAGGTCCTCGACGTAGGCGATGAGCCCGCCCCTGCGCCAGGGGCGGGAGCCCGAACCCACGTGGAGGAGCCGCAAGGAAGCGCCCTACGCGGCCGGTGACGGCCGTTCGCGGGCGTCAGGCTCGCGGGAGGCGCCCGACACGGTCTCGGGTTCGCCGCCCGGGGCATCCTCGGGCGGCCCGAAGTACTCGAGCGGCCGCGCAGGGACTCCGGCGGCGACCGTGTACGGCGGTATCGGGCGCGTCACTACCGCATTGGCGCCGATGAACGCCCTCGTCCCGACGTTGGCGATGATCGTGCACTTGGTAGTGATCGTCGCATCGTCGTCGATCTGGATCGGCTGGAAGTCGTAGCCCTGCTCGAGCATCGGGCGGTCGAGGTCGCGAAACCGATGGTTCCCGTCGATGACGATCGTCGCCTGTCCGAACTGGCAGCGCTCGCCGATCTCGATCGTGGTGCTGCATTGCATGAGTACGTCATACGTGCAGACCGACCGCAGCCCGAACTCGATCCGCGCGTCGGGGCCCCCCAGCTCCGCGCGGAAGTTCCGCCGGAACTCGACCCCCTCCCCCGTCACGAAGGTGCCGCCAAAGGGCATGTGGAGGCTGAACCCGGGCCCGAGGTACGTGCCGGCGCCGAACCGGATCGTCGCGTCCGGGTTGCGGAAGAGCACCCATCGCTTCCGCAGCGCGGACATCAGCAGCGGTCCGCGGTAGTAGCCGATCGAGACCGGCAGCCGCCGGACGTGGCCGTGGATCCGCCGAAGTTTGGGCCTGAGTCCCTCCACCAGGGCAGTCGCCATCTAGGACCTACGCTACCGGAGCCTCCCCCGCCCTTCGGCATGAGCCCTCGCGCAACACTCTGAACGGTCGCGCTGAGAAGGACGAGGTGAAACGTCGCAGTCTGCGACACCAAGCTAGCGGTCCAGGCCGTGTTCCACGGCGGACTCGAGCTCACGAAGCACTGCCTCGTTGAACCCGTCCTCGGTGTGCTGGGCGGCGGTCTCGAGCCCCGCTTGGCGCAATCGGCGACGCAGCTCCGGGTCATGTGCCACCCGCTCCACCGCTCGCGCGAGCGCCGCCGCGTCGCCGGCCTCGAACAGCACCGCATTCTCGCCGTCGCGGAGATACTCGCCGGAGCCACCTCGGCCCGTTGCCACGACAGGTCGGCCGCGCGCCATTCCCTCCAGCGGAACGAGGCCCCACGGCTCCTCCCAGATCACCGGGAAGACCACAACGTTCGCACGGTCATAGGCGGCACGCACCTCGCCGCGGGAGCACTGGCCGAGGAAGGTCACGCGCGACGCCACGCCGCGGCTTTGTGCAAGTGCTCGCAGCCGTGCCTCCTCGCGGTCGTCCCAGCCGCCGACGATCGTGAGCGTGGCGGCCGTCGGGAGGTGGACCAGGGCCTCGACCGCCGTCGACACGCCCTTGCGTTCGTCAAGGCGGCCGACATAGAGGAGCGACCACGTCCACTCGCACTCGGGGGCTGGACCGATGAGGTCGGGCTCGATGCCGGAGTGCGCGAGCCCCGTGCTGGCCGGAGCGAGGCCCGTCGCGAGCGCGCGGCCACGCGTCGTGCCGCTGACGAAAACATAGCGCGCGGCGTGCTCGAGATCGACGCGTGTTGGGACTCCGACTACGCGCTCCACCAGTGGCCCGATTCGGCGCAGCCGGCCGGCAAATGGCCGCTGCCAGCCGTCAACGTGGCGTCCGTAGTCGAGCCAGTCGTCGTGGACAAAGGCGACCGCGGGCAGACCCTGGCGGCGCACGCGCTCGAGCAGCGACAGCGACATGCCTCCCATCGACCACCAGCTCACGACATCGGGCGAGAAGTCTGAGAGGTGTCGGTCGACGACGCGAGCGTTCGAGCGCTCCAGCCTCACGCGTTCAAGCCGGGGAAGCGGAGGAAACCCGTGGTCGCGCCAGTACCAGCGCAGCTCGCGGTGGACGTGCGGGTCGTCCGGCTCGGGCGCTCCGATATCGAGGTCGGTGGTGAGGACCCGCACCTGGTGGCCATGCGCCTCTAGGTGTCGCATGGCGGAGCGCCAGACGAGCTCATAACCGCCGAAGTGGTGCGGGGGATACATGTTGCCGACGGCGAACACACGCACGGCTCCGAGAATAGACTGGCCGCGTGCAGCGGGCCTCCGCGGACCCACGGGAGACGGCGCTGAAGCAGCCAGATGTGAGCGTGGTCGTCGCGTCCCATGGGCGCGCGAGGCGCCTATCCACCCTGCTTGACGCGCTGGCGGAGCAGACACTCGACCCGGAGCGCTGGAAGCTCGTGGTCGTTCACACCTACGACGAGGAGGTGACCGCGCGTGTGCTCGAAGACCACAGGCTCTCGCGTGCGGGGACGCTTCGCCACACCGCGGTCGATCTCGCGGTGGCGCGACCATCGGTCCAGCGCAACATTGGCTGGCGAGCCACAGGGGCGCCGCTGATCGCGTTCACCGACGACGACTGCCGCCCGCGGAAGGACTGGCTCGAGCGGCTCGTCGAGGCGGCACGGGCGCATCCCGGCGCAATCGTCCAGGGCGCCACGCGCCCCGATCCGCGCGAGGAGAAAGCGCTCTCCGCCACACACGTTCGCACGCTCCACGTCAATCCCCCCGGGCGCTTCACGCAGACCTGCAACATCCTCTACGAGCGTGCAGTGCTCGAGCGCATCGGGGGATTCGACGAGCGCGCAATAACAGGCGAGGACATCGACTTGGCGCTGCGCGCGCAGGACGCCGGAGCTCGGCTGGTCGGTGCTCCTGGTGCACTCGTCTACCACGCCGTAGAGGCCCTCTCGTTCAGTGAGAAGGTGCGTTCGAATCAGAAGTGGCAGCATCTGGCGTACGTCGTCAAGCAGCATCCTCGCCTGCGCGCGCATTGCCGGTTTCGGATCTGGTGGAAGCCCGAGCACCTGTACGCCGCGCTCGCCCTCGCAGGACTCGTCGGTGTGCGCCGCCACCCGTGGATGCTCGCCGCGGTCATGCCCTACTATCGATTCGAGCGTTGGCGCTACGGCAACTCGGCGCGACAACGAGTCCAGATGGCCCGCCGGATGCCCGAGCGGTGGCTGGTCGAAATCGTCGAGATCGGGACGTTCGTGCGCGGCAGTGTCCGCTACCACACGATTCTGCTCTAGGGCTCCAGAGCCATCGAGGACGGCCCGGTCGCCACCAGAGGCTTCGGGGCGTCCGTGAGTTCCCTGTAGATCGACTCGATCGCCTCGACATGCAGGTTCATGGGCAGGACCAGTCGATCGCGCGCGGCCAGAACGCGGCGATGCATCCGCACGACGTCGTCCGGCCGGGCGATCAGCGCTCCCATCAGCTCAGCTAGGCCCTCGCCCGAGCATGACCGGTTGAGCCACGCGGTTTCGCCCGGTAGCGCATATTCGACGATCCCACCCAGGGGATTCGCGATCAGCGGGATGCCCTTGGCGATCATCTCGGTGCCGGTGTAGCCGAATGCCTCCTCCCAGATTGAGGGCATGATGCCCACGTCGACCTCGTCGAGGAGCGAGTCGAGTGCTTCGCGGTCGTACAGGCCGCGAAGCGCCACGCCACCGTAGCCGACGAGCTCTTCCCGCACCGTCCAGTGGACGTAGCCGTAGACGAGCAGGCGAAAGCTGCCCTCCATGCCTGCCGCGCGCAATACACGCAGGGCCTCCAGCACAACCTGCGAGCCCTTCGTCGGCGAGGCGCAGCCATTGAGGGTCGCGAACGTGATCGGCGAGGGCGGCGCCTCTAGCCGGCGCGGGCGCAGCCACTCGATGTGACGGAGCGTGAACGGGAGGCTGCTCATCCGCTCGCCCGAAACTCCCAGCGACCGGTAGACCTCTGCCACGCGTGGCGATTGGGCGATCAGCCGGTCGACCCGCCCGAGACGTTCTACGTTCAGGTCTCGACGACGCTGGAACGCCGGTCCGAGGCGCGCGCGCTCTGGCGGGCGCTGGGCGGAGACCGTCGGCGCGTCACCCGACGCCCTTGTGGCTCGCACCATCCCGGAAACCATGCGGCGCACGATCGGACGGATGAAGGAGACCGTCTCTGGGCTCACGCGCATGAGGCGGCGCGCTCGATCCAGCTCGAACTGAATCGTCTCGGCCACGAGGTACCTCGAGTCGGCCGGCGCATCGGCGTTTCGGGCGACGCAGTCATCGCCCACCTCGCGGCGCGTACAGATGCGGCCGTCTGCGTCGCTAAGCCGCAGCGTGGAACAGAGGGGGAAATAGTCCTGAAGGGTCATCAGCGACGGTACGCCGCTGGCTGCGGCCACGTCGATGAGCGACGAGGGCAAGCCGACCAGCTCCTGGATGTGGACTACGTCGGGACGCTCCTTCGCGAGCAGTCGCCGAAAAGCCGCCTCCATCTGGGGCTCGGCGATCTCTCTGCCGGGATCGCGCGTGCCTGCCTCCAGGCCCGCCACGACCGGCGGGTTGATCACCTCGTGCATGGTGATCCGGCCCCGCCGCCAGCGCTTGAGCCGGGGCCCAGAGACGTAGGGGTAGTGACGACCTGAGAGGAAGTAGGACACCTCGTGGCCGCGCTCGGCGAGCATCGTCATCAAGTCCTCGGCGTAGGCAATCAGTCCGCCGGGCCGCCACGGCGAGAACCCCCAGCCGACGTGCAGGATGCGCAAGGCGCTACCTCAGACGTAGGCGCGCACGACGCCCCGCAGGCCGCGCCAGTCCCCGCCGCTGCTATATGGCAGTTGGAAGGTCTCTGACGGCTCGACACGGGCGAACCCTGCCGCGCGCACGATGCGCACGAGCCCGGCCAGGTTGGTGGTCCACCACGCGAAGCTATCGATCCCGTCGAGTTCCGCGATCGCGCGCTTCTCGTGGAGACGGAACTTCGTGATGACGTTCGCGATCACCGCGCTTCCCGTGCAGACGTTGCGGATGTTCTCGACGGGCGTGATCGGGTCCTTCAGGTGCAGCAGCAGGTCGCCGCAAAACACAAAGTCGAACTTGCCGAGCTCCGGGCTCAGGTCGTAAGCCGACATCAACACCCGCTCGACGCTCGAGCCCAGCGCTGCCCTCGCGAGGGCAAACCGATCGGCCTTCGTCTCGTCCATGGTCTTGTCATGGCCTGCGCGCAGCGACGCGGGCCAGTCGAGCTGCTCGGGGTCCGCGAGGTCGATGGCTGTCACCGACTCGGCACCGCGACGCTCCATCTCGAACGCCCAGTAGCCATCCATGGTCGCGACATCGAGGCAGCGCAGCCCGCTCAGGTCGTCGGGCAGCGGATAGCGTTGGAGCACCGGCCGGTGGTCGAACATCCCAGGCGTGGTGACGCCATCACCAAGCTCGATCGTGTGGTACCACGAGTAGCGCTCAACTTCGGCGCGCAGCTCAGAAGGTTTCGGTTTAACGCTCATCACTGGCGATCGTATCCGCTGGTCACGAGCGTCTCTACCGCGAGCTGCTGGCCGGGGCGCCGGTCATGCGTGCAGCGGCGGGCTAGAGTCGCCGGTCGTGTTGGCCGCGCCGGTGACAGTCGCGATCGTCTCGTGGAACACCCGCGACCTGCTGGCGCGTTGCCTCGAGTCGCTCGCCCCCGAGTTCGAGCGTGGCCGCGCCGAGGTGTGGGTGGTCGACAACGCGTCGAGCGACGGATCGGCCGAGCTGGTCCGCGAGCGCTTCGGTTGGGTGCGCCTGGTGGCGTCGGCGGAGAACATGGGCTTCGGCCGCGCGATAAACCTGGTGGCGCGCGAGACCTCGTCGGAGTGGCTGGCGACCGCCAACGCAGACGTGGCATTGCGACCGGGAGCGCTGGACCTGATGCTCGCAGCGGGCGCGCGTGACCCCGGTGCGGGCGCGATCGCGCCCCGGCTCGCCCTGCCGCGCGGGCAGACGCAGCACTCCGTGTTCGCCTTTCCCACCATCACCTACGCGTTCATCCTGGCGACCGGCGCGTTTCGCCTCAGCTCCACGATCGGGGATCGGCTGGCCTTTCCCGGCCACTGGAACATGGATCGAGCCAGACGGGTGCCGTGGGCGGTCGCCGCCTTCCTGCTCGTGCGCCGGGCCGCATGGGACGAGGCCGGCGGATTCGATGAGCGCCAGTGGATGTACGCCGAGGACCTCGACCTCGGTTGGCGACTCAAGCAGTCCGGCTGGGCGACCCGCTACGAGCCGCGCGCCGTGGTCGATCACGCGAACGCGGCCTCGACGTCGCAGCTGTTCGGCCCGGAGCTCGCGCCGCACTGGCAGCGCAGCACGTATGGCTTCATAGCGCGCCGACGCGGCCGCGCATACGCGCGGGCCGTGGCACTGCTGAACCTCGTCGGCGCGATATGGCGATGGGCGAGGCTCGTGCTGCGCTCGGCGGCACAGCCAGGTCTGCACACCGAGCTGCGCCGCGCCCATGGCCGCTGGATCCTCGTGCACCTGAAGGCGCTGAGCCCGCGCGCGAGGTTCGAGCAGTGGCGCTGAGGACAGGCCGGATGCCCAAGAGTCCTGCTATGGGTACCGGCGTGGTCGACAGCAAAGAAACCGGACGGGCCCGGCGGCCGTCGGTCTCGATCGTGTTTCTGGTCTACAACCGCCGGGACGAGCTGCGCACGAGCCTGCGCCAGATGCTCTTCGAGTGCGACTACGACTCCGACCGGCTCGACGTGATCGTGGTCGACAATGCGTCGACGGACGGTTCGGCCGCGATGGTGCGGGAGGAGTTCCCCCAGGTGCGCGTGATCGTCCGTGACCACAACAGCGGGGTCAGCGGCTGGAACGATGGCTTCGCGATCGCGACCGGCGACTACGTCCTGGCGGTGGACGACGACTGCTACCTGCCGGGCGACGGCCTGAGGCGCGCGGTCGCGGCCGCGGAGGACCGTGCAGCCGACCTGGTGTCGTTCGGGATCACGAGCTCTCAAGACCCCGAGTACCGCTTCAACGAGATGTATCGGACGGGCCTCCTCAGCTTCTGGGGCTGCGCGGTCTTGATCCGGCGGGATGCTCTGAACGCGATTGGCGGCTACGACCCGGAAATCTTCGTGTGGGCGAACGAGCTCGAGTTCATGTTCCGCTTCTTCGATCGCGGGTTCCGCCACCTGCACCTGCCCGAACTGACCGCCGTCCACATGAAGCAGATCCGCAGGCCGGGGACGCCCCCCTACCTCACGTCAAAGGCCTATCGCTACAACGCGCGGCACTTCGCCTACATCGCGGCCAAGCTGATGCGCCGGCGGGACGCGATCGAGGCACTCGTCGCTCTCATGGTGGGTCACGTGAGGGACGGGTTGCGCGAGGAGCCGACTGCGCTGAGGGCATTGCCGCATTGCATCGCCGGGTTCGCTCACGGGCTGCGTCACCGGGATCCGGTCGTCAACCCGGAGGTCTCGCGGACCTACCGCCGGCACTTCCACAGCTTTGCCAGTCCGTGGTGGTTCTCTCGGGCACTTCATCAATACCTGCCATGGAGCCGCTCCGGGGACACCACCCGTCGGGCCAAGAAGTACTTCACCGACCGCACTCGCTACTACCCCACCGGCGCGGGCATGCTGGAGTTCTGAGCGTGGGCGATACGGCGGCGCCGACCGTCTGCGCGGTCGTGGTGACCCACAACCGCTGCGATTTGCTGATGGAGTGCCTGCGTCGGCTCCAGCGGCAGACGCGGCTACCGGAGGAGGTGCTTGTGGTGGACAACGCAAGCACGGATCAAACCGCCGCGATGCTGGCCGAGCATCCGGGCATCGAGGTACTGACGCTCCGTACCAACGTCGGTGCAGGGGGTGGCTTTGCCCACGGCATGCGCAGAGCCTACGAGCAGGGATACGACTGGATCTGGCTCCTCGACGACGACACGCTGGCCGACGAGCAGTGCCTCGAGACCCTCTTGGCGGGCGCGCGCCGAGCCCCGAAGCGTCCCAGCCTGGTGGCGAGCGTCGTGCGCTGGCGTGACTCCAGCCTGCACCCGATGAACTTTCCCTGGCTGCGTCTCGATCGCAGGGGGGAATTCGCGCAGGCCGCCGGGGCGGGCCTGGCGCTCATCCGCACGGCGTCATTCGTTTCGATGATGGTGACCCGCGAAGCGGTGGTCGAACACGGTCTGCCGCCTACTCACTACTTCGTCTGGGTAGACGACATGCAGTGGACGGGTCGCCTGCTCCGAAACGGCACGGGATACATGGTGCCCGAGAGCATCGCGTGGCATTGGACGGAGCGGCCCTACAGCACGGTGACCGACTCCAGAGAGCGGTTCTACTTCAAGGTGCGCAACCAGCTCTGGGTGCTGCGCGGATCGAGCTTTGGCGGCCTCGAGCGCGTCTTCTATGCGCGCGCGTACCTGCAATCCTTGCTGGCGTACCTGCGGGGCAGCGAGCGCAAGTCCCAGGCGCTGCGCACGGTCGCCCGAGGACTGCGTGACGGGCTGCGCAGCGAACCGGCGCATGAGGTCTCCCCGGTGCACATCGGGGTTACTGACGAGAACGGGGATGCTGTTTCCCGCTAGCTCCGTCGCAGCGCTACCGGCGAACCGAGGCTAGCTGCTGGAGGACGGGACGGTCCGCGACGTCGGGGATTGCGGTGTGGCGCGCTTCGAGGCTACGCCGTGGTTGTCCGCTGCGCGATGAGCAGCGTCTCGAACGGCCTGCGCAGCTCCTCGACCACCCGCATGCCCTCGTTCACCTCGACCATCGCCCGCAGGGCGGAGGGCGAGATGCCCCACCACCAGTTCCCGTACCAGTTGTCACGGTCAAACGGCGTCTCGAGCCCCATCGCGCGCGGAAACACTCTCGCGTAGGGCATTCGCGCCTCGGCTTCCAGGCCCGGAAGGAACACGGAGGCCTGCGGGAGCCCGGGAACCTCGGGAATCGTCTTGCTGGCCACGAAGAGCCAGTCTCCCGTGATCCGGCACAGGTGACGGAGCGTCAGCGCCGGGTCGGGCGAGTGATAGACGACGCCCGCGCACCAGACAAGGTCGTGGACGCCGATCTTCTCGAGCGAAGCGGCGTCGTTGATGTCCCCCTGCACGAACCGGACCGCGGAGGAGCGCCGGGCATGCTCGGCCTCGAACTCCGGCGTCGGCGCCATGTCGTCGAATGCCGTGACCGGTATGGCTCCGTATGCCTCAGCGGCAAAGGCATACCGACCGTGTACGTTCCACATGGTGCCCACCTCGACGAACGACCGCCCCTGCGCGTACGGGCCGAAGACCTCCTCGTAGGGCGGGAGCGACGCCGGTCGGCGCAGCGCGCGGCGGCGCAGGCGCGGCCACAAGAGCCAGGCTGCGGGCAGTGATCGCACGGACCCGCACATTACCCTCGCGCCGCCCGCGCTAGGCGGTGGATTCCCCTGCTGCGCTCCTGTCCTATCGTCTCGCTGGCGCGCCGACATGGATCCGGCGCTCGGGGCGTGAAATCGATGAGCAACTCGAGCCGGGCTGCGGCATGAGAAACGTGACCACCGTCCTGATCGCGCCGAGCCCCGGGGGCGAGGACACCCTGAGGGCAGCTTCGCTGCGCGATGTCCGCCAGGCCGCCTCGGCGGCAGGAACCTCGCTGCTGTGGCTGCTCGATTCCAGCGCTGTTGCCTCCGAAGGGACCCTTCCCGCCCTACTCGACCACGCGCCAGGACCGGCGGCGAGCCTCCCGGTCGATCGGCAGGGCCGCCCGATCGAGGCGCTGATGGGTCGAACCACCGAAGCGGACGTCCCCGGGATCCTCGAGGCGGTGGCCCGGCGCCGGCTGCCGCTGCGCCACACGCACGTCATCAGCCTGCTGGTGGAGCGCGACCTCGTTCTCGAGCTGGCTCCACCGGACCCCGGGCGCTTCGGCCGCTATGCGGGGCCCGAGTGGAGCGGGCGCCTCTTCGCGCGGCGGCGAGGCGTGCTCGTGCCCGGCAGCCGGATCGTGGTGGATGACCACTCGGCTGCATCCCCTCTTCACGCGATACGCGCCGCCCGGAGCGGAAAGTGGGGCAAGCGCGAGACCCTGCGCGAGCTTCAGCGCAGCGTTACGGACCGGCTGGCCCGGACGTGACCGCTCGCGCTACAGGCCGCGGCGGCTGACGACGTGCTCGACGGTGCGAAGCAGGATCTTGACGTCGGTCCACAGCGACCAGGTCGCTCCGTAGAGGTAGTCCATGGTCACCATGTCCTCGAGCGGAACCCGGATCGGACCCAGCAGCTGCCACGGACCGGTTATTCCCGGTGCGAGCTGGAGGCGGCCACGATGACGACCCTCGACGCGCATGTCCTCGTCGAGGACCAGCGGTCTCGGACCAACGAGGCTCATCTCGCCGCGCAGGACGTTCAGCAGCTGGGGCAGCTCATCCAGGGAGGTCCGGCGCAGGAAGCGGCCGACCGTCGTGACGCGAGGGTCAGCCGCCATCTTGAACAGGCCGTCGGACTCGTTGAGACGCTTGAGCGATCCCCGCTTCTCGTCGGCACCGTCGACCATCGAGCGGAACTTGAGCATCTCGAAGGTCTCGCCGTCGCGACCCACCCTGAGCTGGCGGAAGAGGATGGGACCGGGCGAGTCGAGCTTGATCGCAAGTGCAACGCACGCGAGCAACGGTGCGAGTACGAGCAGCGACAGGCCAGACAGGGTCACGTCGAGCACTCGCTTGATGAACTGCGACGAGCGACTGAGGCCGAAGCGACGAACGCCGAGCACCGTGACACCCTCGAGGTCGTCGAACTCGACCGATGAGCCGACGACCTCGAACATCCTCGGCAGAAGGGAGACCTTCACGCCAACCGCCTTCGCACGGCTCACCGCTTCGAGCAGCGTATCGACGCCCGCCTCGCCGGGGATGATGACGATCCGGTGCACGTCGAGCTCCTCGACCAAGCTGTCGAGGTCGGCCAGCGTCCTGGTCTGGCGGCGACGCTCGTTTCGCCACGGGCGGCGCACGCTGCGCTCGTCCTCCAAAGGCAGGAAGCCCGCGACCTCGGTCCCCGAGTGCGCGCGTGTGAGCTTGGACGCGAAGTCCGTGCGCACCCCCGAGGGACCCGCGATCAGGCACCGCTCGACCGGCGAGATCGCGCCTGCGATGCTCCGGGCGAGCGTGCGTGCGCACATGGCGAGGATGAAGAAGCTGATCCAGAGCTCAAAGGTCTGAAGCCGGTCGAACGACGACTCCACGAGCACCCCGCCGAGGAGCCATGTGAGCAGCGCGAACAGCGACGTGAGGTGGAACAGGAAGGGCGCCTCATCGAGGGTGGACTTGTGAAAGACCAGGTCGTCGCGGTCGTAGAGGCCGAGGAGCTTCGCGATCAGGACCACGAGTGGGAGCGCCGCCACGGTGCCCCAAGTGAGCGCTTCAACCGAGCCACCGGTGGCCACGAGCAGTGCGAGGGCCGCCGCGGTGACGTCGGCGGCGATGAGGGAGCGGCGAAAGATCGCATCGCGGCGCAGCGCACGAGCCGGCGCGCCCACCGGCGGCGACGCGGTTGGGAGGGAATCCGGCGGTGGGATCCACGGCAGGCGCGGAACCGGCTTTCGCCGCGAGCGCGGTCGTGAAGGCGCCGGTGACGACCGTCCCGGTTCCTGTGCCACGCCCAGCGCTGACGGGTCGCGTTCCTTCAGCCCCTCGTCCATATCTTGGTCGTCGGCTCCTTCCTGCGTCCGAGATAGTGCCTGCCCCGCGGAGCGGTCGCTCGGCTATGACGGTCTGAGCCGTCGCTCCCTGCCCGTTCGCCTCCGGTAGCAACACCATTAGACCGCATCTCGCGCGGCAATACCAGCTAATTCCTGATGACGTAACCAGATAGAAGCAAGTTCGCGCAGCGGTGCGCTCCGCAGCGCGGGGTTTCACCCGGCCGGCGCGGGGCATGGTGCCGCCATGGGCCGCCGCGGAAGCCTCATCCCGATCGTCTACCTGGTGATCGGCGCGTTCGTCGCCGGGTCGAAGGACTACTTCGACAACCTCGACTCGCTCGAGCGGATCATCTCGGCGCTTCTGGCGATCGGCCTCTGGCCGCTGCTCTTCCTGGGCATCGACTTCAACGTCAGGCTGTAGCAGCGAGGCCCCGGCCTGGTGGCCGAACTCCGGTCACTCCGGGAACGGACGAAGTGGCCATCGGCGCCGGTGGGCATGGCGTGGACGCTCGGGCGCGCGCGGGGTTCTCGGGCCCGTGGACCTGTAACGAAGGGTCGGGTGAGGTGACTGAGACCGCATGCGAATCGCGCGGATGTCGCTCGCGACCGGCCTGAGCGCCGTGGTGCTGCTCGCCGCCGGCTGTGGCGACGACGAGTCCGAATCACCCGAGGCGACCCCACCGCCCGCGCCGACCACCGCGACGCCGCCGGCGTCGTCGACTGCCGCGCCGCCCGCGCCGCGTCCCGCCGCCACGGGGACCCGCATCAAGCTCGACGACAGCCAGTTCGGCGAGATGCTCTTCGACGCTCGCGGGCAGGCGATCTACCTCTTCGCCAAGGAGAAGACCAGCCGCCCCGAGTGCTACGGCGAGTGCGCCGACGCCTGGCCCCCGGTCTTCACGAAGGGCAAGCCGCGCGGCGGCAAGGGCGTGAACGCGCGCCTGCTCGGGACCACGCGCCGCCGCGACGGCCGGATGCAGGTGACCTACAACGGCCACCCCCTCTACTTCTACGCGAACGAGGGGCGCGGGGAGGTGCGCTGCCACAACGTCTTCCTCAACGGGGGGCTGTGGCTGGTGGTCGGACCCAACGGGCGCGCGCTGGACTGAGTTGGGCCGAGCGGCCGTCCACAGCAGGTTGCTGTAGCCCGCTCTGCGCCGGGGTTCCACACGAGGCCATGGCCCTCGGCGAGGTTGCGGCGCGACCCTATCCGGGCGTGCCCTGGGGGCATGCCGGGAATGGACAGGCGTGGCCTGGCGCCCCGCCTACTCGAACGCGCGCTCGCCCTCGGTGAGAACCGCCAGGTCCTCGAGGTCGATCTCCCTCCCGGCGGCTCGCTTCATGCGAATCATGTCCTCGCGGCCGGCCACGCGCACAGGCACGCCTCGGACACGGCCTTCGATCGAACGCCGGCGCAGGTCCGCGTATGGCACTCCTCCCGGCACCTCGTTGAAAACGTCGACCCCACCGGCGTCGGTCGTCAGGGTGAGATTGCCCGCGGCTCCAAGCTGCTCGGCGGTCAGGTTGATGCCGAGCAGGTGGGCGTCGACGCCCCACAGCTCGGCGTGCAGCTCGGCCAAGGCGCGCTCCAGCCCCCCGAGGTTTCGCTCATCGCGAGCTACGACGAAGTCGACGTCGTTCGTCAGGCGTACCCGGCCATGGGAGATCACCGCCCAGCCACCGATGAGGACGTAGTCGACCTCGTGGTCGTTGAGCACCCGGAAGATCCGGGCGGGATCGCTGGGACCCCGATCGGGGTCGGCGTCGGCGCGGCGAACGGGCACTTCCGTCACTCGACCTGCGCGCCCGCGACGCTCGCACGTAACTCCTGTGCGGCCTCCAGCACGTTGATCGCTCCCTCGAGCCGATCGTCCAGCGAAGACCCTCGCGCATATGCAAGGTCGCGCGGATGCTGACTGTGCTGCAGCGGCCGCGCCTCGACGGCGAGCTCCTCCCCCATCGCCAGCAACAAACCTTGCAGCCGCGACCATGTCGGCTCTTCGAGCCCGCGCTCGATGCGACTGACCGCCTGCTGGTTGGTCCCGGCACGGAAGGCGAGCGCTTGCTGCGAGAGCCCGTGGCGAACGCGCACGGTCCGGACCATCTCTGCGGCCTGCATTGCTACATCGTATCCGATGTGGGCCGGGGAGGAGTCGAACCTCCGTCTGACGGATTATGAGTCCGCTGCTCTGACCAGCTGAGCTACCGGCCCGCCGCGCCCTTGGGGGCGCGAAGGCAAGCTACTGCGCCGAGCGCCGGCGCGCAGCGGCCTCGGCCCCGCTCAGCCGTTGACCGCGCGGTCGATCCCCCGCTCGAGCTCGGAGATCGAGGCCGCGCCCTCGAAGCGCGCCGCGATCCTGCCCGATCGGTCGATCGCGAACACCCACGGCTCGCTGGGCAGGCGCCACGCCCCCACCTGCGGGCGGAAGCCGCGCTCGAGCTTGTTGTCGCGGAATATCTCCATGTGGACGAAGGCGACGTCGTCGCCGCGCCGGGACTTCATCTGCTCGACCTGGTCGACCACCGGCCCGCACACGCGGCTCTGGCACAGCTGCGGAGTCGCGAAGACGAGCACCACCGGCTTGCGGCCGAGCACGTCGGCGAAGTCGACCTCGTGCATCGTGTCGGGCGGCAGGCGGGTCTCGATCTCGGCGACGTCGTTGACCTCTCCGGCGGTCGGCGTGCTGATCCGCACCGCTCTCTCCCCCACCTCCGGCGGCCCCGGCGCGCCGACCTTCACCGGCAGCGCGCCCGAGGCGACCAGCCGGCCGTCGAGCCGGGCCAGCGCGACGACGCGATAGGTCCCCCTGCCCGGGAAGGGGAGCTCGGCGACATAGACCGACTTGGCGGAGTCGGGGTCCTGCGCGGTCTGGCGGCTGGCGAACTGGGGCCTCACCGCGAGCGACTCGTCGCGCACGGCGAAGGGCCCCTTGACCGGCGCCCCCGCTGCGGGTGCGACGTACAGCGCCGCGGAGGCGCCCCGCATCTGCTTGCCGGCGCCGTCGAAGAGCGCAAAGCCGAAGCGGTTCGGGCCCGCGCGCAGGACGGAGACGCTGGGAGCCAGCGCCGGCCCCACCGGGACGCCGGCGGTCAGCTCGGCCAGGGTCTTCCCGGACACCGCCGGGAAGTCCTCGGGCCGCGACTCCGGCGACGGTCCGGACGCGACCGGCTCGTCCTTGGAGTCGCCGCACGCCGCCAGCCCGAGGCCGAGGGCGGCCAGGGCAAGGAGCATCGGGACCCGGGGGAAGGCCATCGCCACAGCGTACGGATCGAGCCCGCCGGTCGACCCCGTTCCCCTCCCGCGCGAACCTGATTGGATACCGCGCCATGGCCGAGCGGGCAGCGATCGTGACAGGCGCCTCGAGCGGGATCGGGCTCGCGATCGCGGAGATGCTCGGCGACGAGGGGCACGCGCTGACAGTCGCCGCCCGGCGCCCGGAGAAGCTCGAGGCGGCCGCGGCGCAGCTGCGCGAGCGCGGCCACGAGGTCGAGGCCGTCGCGGCCAACATGTCCTCCGAGGAGGAGATCCAGGGCGTGGTGGCGCGCCATCGCGAGCGCTTCGGCAGGCTCGACGTCCTGATCAACAATGCGGGGGTCGGGATCGGCGCGTCGGTCGGGGACACCGCGACCAAGCGGCTGGACATGCAGCTCGACGTCAACCTGCGCGCGATCGTCCTCTTCTACCGCGAGTGCGTCGACCTGCTGCGCGCGGCGGCCGCCGAGCACCGCAGCGCGCTCGTCGTCAACACGGCCTCGATCGCCGGCAAGAGCGGCCAGGGCTGGCTGTCGATCTACTCCGCCACCAAGCACGGCGTCGTCGGCTTCACCCAGGCGATGAACCGCGAGCTGGGCGGCGAGGGCATCAAGTCGTGCGCGCTGTGCCCGGGGTTCGTCGACACCGCGATGACCGACTTCGTCAAGGAGTCGGTCTCCCCCGACGAGATGATCCAGCCGGCGGACATCGCCGAGATGGTGCGTGCGCTGCTGCGGGTCTCGCCGGCGTGCGTGGTCCCGGAGCTGATCTTCCAGCGTCCGGGCGAGGGCCTCTAGCCCCGCAGCTCGATCAGGCGCGCGTGAGCTCGCGCTCGCTGCGCGCGGCGTGCTCGAGCGCGTCGCGCTCGGCCTCCACGCGGTCGAGCGCACGCTCGTAGTCGTCCAGGCGCCGGAACGGGCGCAGCCACGCCCATCCGGGCCGCGATCGCAGCTCGTGCGAGCGATCGAGGTCGCCCGGACGCCGGCTCGGGCGGTCGGCGGGCCTCGTGGTGTGGCGTTTGCTCATCAGGTCGCGGTGCTCGACGATCGCGCGCTCGAGATCGGGCCGGTGCTCGGCCAGCAGGGACGCCTCGAGGTGCGCGGTGAGGATGCGCACCTCGCGCTGGGAGGCGCTGCGCGCGCGGCCCTTTGCGCGGGTGAAGCGGTCCCAGGAGCGAGCGAAGGAGAGCAGGTTGGTGCGCCCCCCGCAGCGGTGCGCGGCGAGCATCGGGCAGATCCCCCCGCGGCGATCGGTGTAGGCGCCGACGATGATGTCGTTTGCCTGCACGCCCTCGAGCATCGCCAGGCGCGTGTCGACCGGCAGGCAGTCGATCGCGGTGCGGAGGTCTTCGATGGGGTGCTGGCGGTGTGTCATAAGCTGCCCTCCCGAGGCGCGCTTGGCAGCGTACGGTAGCGCGTCGCAAGCGACAACTGAACCCCTTTCGGTGAAAGGAAACTTGCGATGAAGCTGGGCGTGAGCGTCGGTTACTGGGGGCTCGGACTGACCGCCGAGCAGCAGCTGCAGATCGTGCAGGAGGCCGAGCGCCTGGGCTATGACTCCGTGTGGACGTCGGAGGCCTATGGATCCGACGCCGCAACGGTCCTCGGCTGGTTCGCGGCGGGCACGGAGAAGATCAACCTCGGCTCGGCGATCTTCCAGATGCCGGCGCGCAGCCCCGCCATGACCGCCATGACCGCGGCGACGATCGATCAGCTCTCGAACGGCCGCATGCGGCTGGGCATCGGGCCCTCCGGGCCGCAGGTCGCCGAGGGGTGGCACGGCCAGCGCTTCGCCAAGCAGCTGCAGCGCACGCGCGAGTACGTCGCGGTCGTGCGGATGGCGCTCGCGCGCGAGCGGGTGGAGTTCCGCGGGGAGACGATCGAGCTGCCGCTGCCCGATGGCCCGGGCAAGGCGCTCAAGCTGACGATCTCCCCGGTGCAGGAGCAGATCCCGATCTACCTCGCCGCGATCGGGCCCAAGAACGTGACGTTGACCGGAGAGATCGCCGACGGATGGATCCCGATCTTCTTCTCCCCCGAGCACGTGGCCGAGTTCCGGCCGCTGCTGGAGGAGGGCGCGCAGCGCTCCGGCCGCTCGCTCGACGGGTTCGACATCGCGCCGACGGTCAACGTCCTGGTCACCGACGACGTCGAGGCCGCGCGCGACGCGATGCGCCCGATCCTCGCCCTCTACGTCGGCGGGATGGGGTCGCGCGAGAAGAACTTCTACAACCAGCTGATGCAGCGCTACGGCTTCGACGAGGCCGCCAAGGAGGTGCAGGATCTCTATCTCGAGGGGCGCAAGGACGACGCCGGAGCGGCGCTGCCCGACGAGCTGATCGACCGGGTGACCCTGTGCGGCCCACGCGACGTGGTGCGCGACCGCCTGGCCGTCTACCGCGACGCGGGCGTCGGCACCCTGATGGTCTCCCCGATGGCCTTCGAGGCCGAGGCGCGCCTCGAGCAGCTGCGGGTGCTCGCCGAGCTGGCCGAGGCCGGCTAGCGCGCGGCCACAGCGATCGTGAGCGGACAGCCGCTGCTCCTCGGCGCCTTCGGCGACCCGGGCCACGCCTTCCCGATGCTGGCGCTCGGCGAGCGCCTGGCCGCGCGCGGCCACGATGTGACGCTGCAGACCTGGGCGCGCTGGCGCGAGCACGTGGAGGCCGGCGGGATGCGCTTCGCGGCGGCGCCCGAGTACGACGTCTTCCCCACCTCGGGCCGCCCGCTCAAGCCCTATCAGGCGGCGGTCCGCGGCGCCCGCGAGACGGAGCCGCTGCTCGCACAGCTGAGCCCGCGCGCCGTGGTGGCCGACATCCTCACGCTCGCCCCGGCAATGGCCGGGGAGATGGCGGGCATCCCCGTGGCGACCGTCGTGCCCCACGTCTTCCCCGCAGCGCGGCCCGGTCAGCCGCCGTACTCGATGGGCGCCCGGCTCCCGCGCACGGGCATGGGACGGGCGCTGTGGCGAAGGCTCGAGCGCCCGGTGGCGGGCGGGCTGCGCCGGGGGCGCGAGGAGCTCAACGAGACGCGCCGCCGGCTCGGGCTCCCGCCGCTCGCGCACGTCCACAACGGCATCAGCCGCGACCTCTGCCTGGTCGGCACCTTCCCCCAGCTCGAGTACCCGGGTACGTGGCCGGGCTGGGCTCGCGTGGTGGGCCCGTTGCTGTGGGAGCCCCCGGCCGAGGGCGTCGACCCGCCGCCGGGCGAGGGGCCGGCCGTGCTGGTGGCGCCATCAACGTCCCAGGACCCCGATGCCCGCCTCGTGCGGGCGGCGCTCGAAGGGCTCGGCGACCTGCCGATCCGGCTGCTTGTGACCACCAACGGCCGCCCGCCCGCCGAACCGGTGCGCGTGCCCGCCAATGCGCGCGTGGTGGACTGGCTTTCCTATTCGCGAACGATGCCGAAGTGCGACCTCGTCGTCTGCCACGGCGGGCACGGGACGATGGCGCGGGCGCTGGCCACCGGCTGCGCGGTAGTGGTCTGTCCCGCCGGCGGCGACATGAACGAGAACGCGGCACGGGCGGACTGGGCGGGCGTCGGCGTGCGGCTCCCCCGCCGCTACTGCACGCCGCGCGGGCTGCGCCTCGCGGTGGAGCGGGCGCTGGCGCGGCGCGACCTGCGGACGCGGGCGCGAGGGCTCGAGCTGTGGGCGAAGGAGCACGACGGCGCAGCACGGGCAGCCGAGGAGGTCGAGCGGCTGATCGGCGAGTTCGCAGGCGACCGATCCCTGCGTGATCCGCGCCAGGTTTCGTCCGCCTGAGCCCGTTGCTCTAAAGCATCGAGCGCCCACAGCCGAATCAGTTCTACGATGGCCGATAAGTTGGCACGCCGCCTTCCCCTGCTCGCGGCGCTTGTTCTCGTCTCCCTCCTCGCGGTGGCCGCACCGGCCGCCGCGGAGACCTGCACGCTGGGCGTGGACACTGCGCGCTTCGCCGACCGGCCCCCGAGCGCCTGCTCCTATCTCAACGCGCCCGCCCCGCCGACGGGCCACGTCACGCGCGGGCCCGACGGCGCGGCCTGGTTCATCGCGCGCAACAACGGTTTCCAGCTGATGCGCCGCAGCGGCAGCCAGGTCACGCTCGCGGCCGGGCTTCCCCTGGGCGAGTCGCCGACGGGAATCGCCACGGGGCCCGACGGGGCGCTGTGGATCGTCGCCGGCAGCCAGATCGTCCGCGTCCAGGGCAACGACGTCGCCTCCTTCGACCTGCCCACCCGGGCTGCAAGCTTCCCCGCAGGCGCGACGCGCCTTACGGGCATGGTCTCCGCGGGCGGCCGGCTGTGGCTGCCCGGCGAAGCGGGGCTCGTCGAGGTGAACCCCGACGGGTCCACCCTGCTGCACCTCACCGCCGGCCTGCGGCCCGTTGGAGGGATCACCGTCGCCGGCGACGGATCGCTGTGGTTCTCGGCCGGCGCCTTCCTCGGCCGCCGCGAGCCCAACGGAAACGTCAGCCGCGTCGCCGTCTCCCCCGTCGCCGACGCCGACGTGAGCCGGGCGCCTCTGGGCGAGGGCGACATCTGGTGGGGCTCGCGCGGCGCGCGCAGCCTCAGCCGGCTCTCGACGTCCGGGGGGATCCAGTCCTTCGGCGGTCTATATGCCGCTCCGGGGGACATCCTCACCGACGCCGGGCGCCACGTCGTCTGGTCGACGGTCTCGGAGGGGGCGCGCCACTACCTCGTGCGTATCTCCACGCGCGGCTTCGCGCGCGGCCGGCCCGCGGGAGTACGTTGCGACATCCGCGCGCCGATCTCCTGCGGCGTCGGCCTGCGTGCCCACAGCCTGGGCGAGCGCCCGCAGTTCCTGCTCTACGGCAGTCCCGGCGCCCTCGCCTACGCGGCCGACGGGAACCTCCACTTTGGCGCCGGCCCGGCCCTGGGCCAGGTCATCCCCTTCCGCGGCCTGCTGCCCTGCGCGCGCCTCGGCGCGGTCGTCGGGCGCTACCGCGCGAGCGCGTGCCCGGAAGGCCGCTGGGACGGCTTCGTCACCAACCGCCCCGTGGCCTACGCGCGCGTGTCCTGCCTGCGACTCACGTTCCGCTACTGCGCCGGGAGCCTCGCGCTCTACTACGGCGGTCGCGTGATCGGCCGCTCCACGTACGTTGTGCAGGCCTACGACAACCCGCAGGTGCGCATCCCTGTCTCGCACGGCACCCTGTCGATGATCAAGGCCCGCCGCAGCATCGTCGCGACGGTCGCCCTGCGCTCGTTCGACCAGAGCGGCCTGATCCGGCTTCAGCGCTACCCGATCCTGCTGTACCCCGGCGCGCGCGACCGCACGCCGTAGGGTCCGGGCGAGCGGGTTCGCGCTGCGCGGGGCGAACAGACGTTCGCTTTGTCCGTCCGCCGCCCGCGGGAAAATGGTGGCGTGGATCGAGCGCTTCTCGCCGCCTGCTTGGCCCGTGGCCTCTCACTCGAGCGGATCGGTGCCATGACCGGAAAGCACGCTTCGACCGTCGGCTACTGGGTGAAGAAGCACGACCTCGCGGCAGCGCACCGGACGAGACATGCGGCTCGGGGAGGCATCGCCGTATCCGAGCTCGAGCCGCTGGTCGCGGAGGGATTACCGCTGCGCGAGATCGCGAGCCGGCTGGACGTCAGCCTCGGGACGGTGCGCCACTGGATGAAGCGATACGGGTTGCGCTCGCCAGCCAGGCCTGGCGTGCGCCACGCGCTTCCCGGAGACGACAAGTACCGGGAGCTGATCTGCGCCCGGCACGGCACCACCACCTTCGTCATGCGCAACGACACGCCGTCCTACCGATGCGTCCTGTGCCGCGGCGCCGCAGTTTCCCGGAGACGCCAGAAGGTGAAGCGGATCCTCGTGGAGGAGGCCGGAGGACGCTGCGAGATCTGCGGCTACGACCGCTGCAACGCCGCGCTCGAGTTTCACCATCTCAACCGGCTCGAGAAGGCCTTCATCATCAGCCGCGAAGGGTCGGCGATCGCGCTTGACCGCGTCCGCGAGGAGGCGCGCAAGTGTGCGCTACTCTGCGCCAACTGCCACGCGGAAGTCGAAGCCGGGATCAGCTCGATCCCCGATCGCCGAGGCTAAGCCGCAGTAGCACGGTCCGGGGTAGCTCAACTGGCAGATGCGCTCGACTGTTAATCGAGAGGTTGTGGGTTCGAGTCCCACCCCCGGAGCTGGTTTCCGACGTAATCCCTGCGCCTGCCGGGGGGTCAGCTAGCCCCCCGAGCCCTCCTCCATCACCCGGTCCAGCGCCGTGTCGAGGCGCTCCTTGACGCGGGTTCGCTCCGCGGCCAGGTCGGCGACGTCGAGGCGGCCCTCGGCGCGCGCGGAGGCGATCTCGCGCTCCAGGCGCGCCTTCTCGAGTTGAAGCGTCTGCACCTCGAGCGTGTGGCGGTCCCCCGGGTCGCGGTCGCCCCGCAGCACCAGCTCGGCCAGCAGGCTGAGGAGCTCCGCGTCGTCGCCGGCGACACCCTCGAGCGGGGCGGCCACGTGGTCGCGCAGGTGAGCGGCCGCCCGGCGCGCCAGGGGGCTCGTGAAGTGCTGGTCGAGGTCGACGTTGCGCAGCGCCTCGCGGCCCGGCTCGGGCTGCGCGATGCACAGCGCCAGGAACGTGCGCTCCAGCTCCTCGCGCCGATCCAGCGCGGCCCGCGGCCGTGACGCCGCGGGGGCGGCGCCCGCGAGCGCCGGAGACGAGGCCAGCGAGCTGACCACCTGCTCGGAGAGCGCAAGGCGTCCCGCGACCATCCGCACCAGCTCGTCGCGCAGCGCGCTGGGCGCGAGCGCCGACAGGACGCCGCGGAGCTGATCGAGCGCGCGGTCGCGGCCGTCGGCCGTCCCCACGTTGGCCGCCGCCAGGATCCGCTCGACGTGAAAGCGCGCAAACGGAGCCGACGCCGCCACCCGCTCGCGCATCGCGTCGGCGCCCTCGGCCTGGACGAGCTCGGCGGGGTCCCCGCCGGGCGGCAGCGCCACCACGCGCAGCTCGAGCGAGCGGCCCTCGGCCAGCCGCGCGGCGCGCACCATCGCCTCCTGGCCGGAGGCGTCGGCGTCGAGCGCCAGCGCCACGCGCGGCGCCATTCGCGCGAGCTCGGTCAGCTGGTCCTCGGTCAGCGCCGTGCCCATCAACCCGACCGTGTTGCGCAGGCCCGCCTGGTGCATCGCCAGCACGTCGGTGTAGCCCTCGACCAGCACCACCTCGCCCGCCTTGGCCGCGTCCGCGCGCGCCTGATCGGCCCCGAAGAGCTGGCGGCCCTTGTGGTAGACCTCGCCCTCCGCGGTGTTGAGGTACTTCGGCTGCTGGTTGTCGCGCATCGCGCGCGCGCCGAACCCCACGACCCTCCCGCGCAGGTCCGTCAACGGGAACATGATCCGCTCGCGGAAGCGGTCGTAGAGCCCGCTCGTCTTGGCCGAGCGCTGGGCCAGGCCGGCGGCCCGCAGCTCGTCGTCGGAGAACCCCGCGCGGCGCGAGCGCACGAGCATGTGGTCCCACGCGCTCGGCGCGTAGCCGACGCGGAACGTCCGCAAAGTCTCCTCCTCGAGCCCGCGCGAGACGAGGTACTCGCGCGCCTCGCGCGCCTCCTCGGAGGACCACAGGTAGCGCGCGTAGTAGTCCGCCGTGCGCGCGAGCAGGCGGTAGATGCGCTCGCGGCGCTCGCGGCGCGCCGCCGCCTGGGGGTCCTCCTCCTCGCGCTCCAGCGCGACGCCGTAGCGGTCGGCCAGCAGCTCGAGCGCTGCCGGGAAGTCGGCGCCCTCGGTCTCCATCACGAAGCGGAACACGTCGCCCCCCGCTCCGCAGCCGAAGCAGTGGTAGACCTTCTTCACAGGATCGACGCTGAATGAGGGCGTGCGCTCCTCGTGGAACGGGCACAGCCCCTGGAAGGAGCTGGCCCCGGCGCGCCGCAGCTCCGTCCGCGCCGATACGAGGTCGACCATGTCGACGGCGTCGCGCACCTGCTCCTTGGAGTCCGCGCTGTAGAGCGCCATCAGGCAAATGACCGGGGCACCGTCAGCGCCTCGAACTCGCGGATGCAGAAGCGGTCGGTCATCCCGGCCAGGTAGTCGGTCACCCGCGCGGCCAGGGTCGGCTCCGCCCCGGCCGGCGAGCTCACCACCGCGGGCAGCCGGTCTGGTTCCTCGCAGTAGTGGTCGAACAGCGTTCGCAGCACCGTCTCGATCCGCCGGTGCTCGCGGCGCGCCTCCTCGCTGAGGTAGACACGCTCGAACATGAACGTCCGCAGCCGGTCCATCGCGGCTCCCACCGTCTCGCCCTGGACGATGCCGCCGGCCGCCTGGGAGTGCTCGACGAGGTCGCGGACCAGCGTGTCGATTCGCCGTGAGCCCGAGTCGCCCAGCGCCGCGATCTCCTGCGCGGGCAGGTCGCTGCGGGCGATGACGCCGGCGCGCAGGGCGTCATCGATGTCGTGGTTGATGTAGGCGATGCGATCGACCAGCCGCACGATGCGGCCCTCGAGCGTCGCCGGCTCCGGAGCACGACCCGAGTGGCAGAGGATCCCGTCGCGCACCGGCTCGCAGAGGTTGAGCCCGGCGCCGTCGCGCTCGAGGTGATCGACGACGCGCAGCGAGTGCTCGTAGTGGCGAAAGCCGAGGCCGAAGCGCTCTCGCAGGCGATCGTCGAGCACCGCCTCGCCGATGTGGCCGAACGGCGGGTGCCCGAGATCGTGGCCGAGGCCAATCGCCTCCACGAGGTCCTCGTTCAGCGCGAGCGCGCGCGCCACCGTCCGCGAGACCTGCGTCACCTCAAGCGTGTGGGTCAGCCGCGTGCGGTAGTGGTCGCCCTCGGGGGCGACGAAGACCTGCGTCTTGTGCTTGAGGCGCCGGAAGGCCTTGGTGTGGACGATCCGGTCGCGGTCGCGCTGGAAGGGCGTGCGCAGGGGGCTGTCGCGCTCGCTCCGGCGCCGAATCGCGGGATAGGACCGGGTGGCGTCCGGCGCCAGCTGGGCCTGCTCCTGGGCGCGGATCCGCGCCTCGAATTCGAGCGTCTGGGCGGCTGCGGCGGACGGTTGCACTCGGAGCGATTGTCGCAGCGCGAACGGACTGCGCTCATCCGGACGCGCGCGCCGCGCGAACCGCCGCCTGCGCGGCCGCCACGCGCGCCACCGGCACCCGGTAGGCCGAGCACGAGACGTAGTCCAGGCCGGAGCGCTCGAAGAAGTCGATCGAGTCCGGGTCTCCCCCGTGCTCCCCGCAGATCCCGAGCTTGAGCTGCGGCTTGGCCCGCCGGCCGTTCCACGCGCCCATGCGCAGCAGCTGCCCCACGCCGGGCTCGTCGATCGTCTCGAAGGGCGAGCGGTCGAGGATCCTGAAGTCGATGTAGCGGGCGAGGATGCGCGCCTCGATGTCGTCGCGCGAGAAGCCCAGCCCGGTCTGGGTGAGGTCGTTGGTGCCGAAGGAGAAGAAGTCCGCGTGCGGTGCGATCCGATCGGCCGTCAGACACGCGCGCGGGAGCTCGATCATCGTCCCCACCGTGTAGTCCTCGCCCTCGCGCATCCCGGACTGCCGGGCCGTGCGGACGACCAGCTCGCGCACCAGCTCCAGCTCGCGCTCGTAGTCGACCAGCGGGATCATCACCTCGACATGCGGCGCCTCGCCGGTTCGCTCGCGCACCGCGCGCGCGGCGCGCATGATCGCCGTCACCTGCATCTCGTAGATCGCGGGCTCGAGGATCCCGAGCCGGACCCCGCGCGTGCCCAGCATCGGGTTGGTCTCGGTGAGCCGGTTGACCTGCTCGAGCGTGCGCTCCAGGCGCGGAAGATCCTCGGACTGCTCGATCCGCGCCCGCTCGACCTCCCCGCGCACCTCCTCCGCCCCGGGCAGGAACTCGTGCAGCGGCGGGTCCAGCAACCGGATCGTCACCGGCAGCCCCTCCATCGCGGCGAAGATCCCCTCGAAGTCGCCCTGCTGGAGCGGAAGCAGCTCGTCGAGCGCCGCGCGCCGGTGCTCGGGCGAGTCGGCCAGGATCATCGCCTGCATCTTCGGAACCCGGTCGGCGGCCAGGAACATGTGCTCCGTGCGGCACAGGCCGATTCCCTCCGCGCCGAAGCCGCGCGCGCGGGTTGCGTCCTGCGGGGTGTCGACATTCGCGCGCACGCCCAGCCGGCGCTGCGCGTCCGACCAGCGCAGGACGGTGCGGAACTCCTCGGTGACCTCGGGCTCGATCAGTGGCACGTCGTCGACTGTCACGTCCCCGGTGGTGCCGTCGATCGCGATCCGGTCGCCCTCCCCGAGCTCCGTGCCGTTCACGCGCACTCGCCGTTCCGCGAGATCGATCTCGAGCGCCGAGGCGCCGCACACGCACGGCCGGCCCATCCCGCGCGCGACCAGCGCCGCGTGGGAGGCCTTGCCGCCCTCGGAGGTGAGGATCCCCCGGGCGGCGTGGAAGCCGGCCACGTCCTCGGCCTCGGTGAAAGGCCGCACGAGCACCACGTCGCGGCCCTCGCCGGCGGCGGCCACGGCATCGGGCGCCGAGAAGACCACCTCGCCCTTGGCCGCTCCCGGCGAGGCGCCGACACCGCGCGCCAGGACGGAGTACTCGGCCTTGGGGTCGAAGGTGGGATGCAGCAGCGCGTCGAGGGTCTCGGCGTCGATCGTCAGCAGCGCGGCGGGCTCCTCGAGCAGCCCCTCCTCCACCGCGTCCACGGCGAAGCGCACGGCCGCCTGCGCCGGGCGCTTGGCGCTGCGCGTCTGGAGCATGTAGAGCCGCCCGTTCTCGATCGTGAACTCCGTGTCCTGCATGTCGCGGTAGTGACGCTCGAGCGTGCGCAGGATGTCCATCAGCTCGGCGTGGGCGTCGGGCATGACGTCGCGCAGCTCCGCGAGGTCGCGCGTGTTGCGCACGCCCGACACGACGTCCTCGCCCTGCGCGTTGACGAGGAAGTCACCGGAGGGCTCGCGCGCACCGGTGACCTCGTCGCGCGAGAAGGCAACGCCCGACCCCGACCCCTCGCCGCGGTTTCCGAACACCATCTGCTGCACGTTCACCGCGGTGCCCCATTCGTCGGGGATCCTGTTGATGCGCCGATAGGAGATGGCGCGCTCGCCCGTCCAGGAGTCGAAGACCGCGCGGATCGCCTGGCGCAGCTGCTCGCGCGGGTCCTGGGGAAACTCCTCGCCGGTCTCCTGCGAGAACACCAGCTTGAAGCGCTCCACGAGCTCGTGCAGCGCCGCGACCGGCAGGTCCGTGTCGAGCGCGACGTCCGCCTCGTGGCGCGCCCGCGCGAGCTCGTCCTCGTAACGGCCGCCCTCGATGTCGCGCACCACGTTGCCGAACATCTGCAGTAGGCGCCGGTAGGAGTCCCAGGCGAACCAATCGTTTCCGGTCGCGGCCGCGAGCCCTTCGACGCAGCGATCGTTGAGGCCGAGGTTGAGGACGGTGTCGAGCATTCCCGGCATCGACTCGCGCGCCCCGGAGCGGACCGAGACCAGCAGCGGGTCGGACGGGTCGCCCAGCCGCTTTGCCGCCTGCTCCTCCAGCCGCGCCAGCGCCGCGCTCACCTGGTCGGCCAGCCCATCGGGCTCGCGCCCTGCGGCCATGTAGGCGACGCAGGCCTCCGTCGTGATCGTGAAGCCCGCCGGCACCCGCTCGGCGCCCAGGATCCGCGTCATCTCGGCGACGTTCGCGCCCTTGCCGCCCAGCAGGTCGCGCATCTCGCGCGACCCCTCGGCGAAGTCGTACACGTACTTCGTCGCGGAAGCGCGCTCCACGGGGCGGGAGTCTAGTTGCGCTCCGTCAGGCGCGAGCCTCGATCTGACGCCCGGTCGCTGGGTGGTCGTCGCCGGGCGCTGGTCGCGTCGGGGCGCCCCGGCAGGCGCGAACGGCGGCATAAATGCCGCCGTTTTACGCGGCCGGGGCTCCAACCAGCGACCAAAGCCCAGCGCGCAGCGACCAGGGCGAACCGCTAAGCCGCCGCCCGCCACCGCACATGCCCATGATGCTCGACGGTCTCGGCGATCGCCCGCTCGGCCTGGCGCAGCGCGCGATCCGAGGCGGCAGGGGCTTCGGCGAGCGGCCGGCAGAGGGCGCCGGCGAGGAAGTCGTGGGCCTCCTGGTCGAGCGGGAAGGCGGACGCCTCGCATGCGCTGCACACAACTCCGCCGGCCGCGCCGGAGAACCCGGAGAGGTGATCGGGCTCACCGCAGGCGGCGCAGGCCTCGAGCTGCGGGGTCAGCCCGGCGGCGAGCAGCAGCTTCAAGCGGAAAGCCAGCTGATTGCCGCGCCCTGCGTGGTCGCCCGACCCGTCGAGCAGGGCCAGCTCGTTGCAGAGCAAGTGGTAGACGGGCGGATTGGGATCGCCGGACTCGAACAGGCGCGCGACTGCGTCGCAGGCGCGCGCGGCGCAGTCGAGCGCCGCGCGGCGCTCGCGCAGCCGCGCGTGGGCCGAGACCGTCTCCGCGCCGGTGACCGTGAGCAGGTCGCCCCGCCCCTCGTGCAGGACCAGCGCGACGCGGAAGAACGGCTCCAGGCGCCCGCCGAAGCGGCTGCGCGAGCGCCGCACGCCCTTGGCGATCGCCCCCACGCGGCCGCGAGCGGGCGTGTAGAGGTGCAGCACGCGGTCGGCCTCGCCGTAGCGAATCGAGCGCAGCACGACCGCCTCGGTCTTGATCGAGCCGGCCACCTAAGTACCCGCGGATGCCGTCCCGGCAGCCGCTATACTTTGTGAAGTAATGAGCAAGGTGACCGTCTACACCACTCAGGCGTGTGCGCGCTGCGGCAGCGCGAAGGCGCTGCTCGCCAAGCACGGGATCGACTTCGAAGAGGTCAATCTGTCAAAGGACCCGGTCGGACGGGCCGAGCTCGCACAGCGCACGGGCCTGATGACGTTCCCCCAGATCACGGTGGGCGACCGCACGATCGGCGGCTTCGACGACCTGCGCGAGATCGACGCGCAGGGCCGTCTCAGCGAGCTGCTGGCGGCCTGACCGCGCGCCTGCGGCGCGGGCGCGGCTGGCAACGCTCGCAGACGTAGGTCCCGCGCCCGCCGACGGCCATCTTCTTCACCGCCGCCCCGCAGCGCGGGCACGGCAGCCCCGCCCGGCGGTGAACGAGGAACTGGTCCTGGAACGAGCCCTGCACGCCCTCGATGTCGCGGTAGTCGTCGATCGTCGCGCCGCCCGCCCCGATCCCCGCGTGCAGCGAGTCGACCACGGCGCCGCGCAGCGCCGCCAGCTGGCGCCGGTCGAGCTTCCCGGCAGGGCGCAGCGGATGGATCCCCGCGCGGAACAGCGCCTCGTCGGCGTAGATGTTCCCCACTCCCGCGATCCGCTTCTGATCGAGCAGGAACGCCTTGGCCGGCGCGCGGCAGCCGCGGGCCAGGCGCCGCATGCGCTCGTCGGTGAAGTCCGCGCCCAGCGGCTCGACGCCCAGGCGCGCGGCGAAGAAGGCGTCGAGGCCTTCGCGGCCCCAGGCCAGCTCCCCGGTCCCGAAGCGTCGCTGGTCGGCGAAGTCCACCCAATGCCGGTCATCGAGGGCGAAGCGCACCCGCAGGTGCGCCGGCGCCTCGGGCGGGTCGTACAGCAGCGTCCCGGTCATCCGCAGGTGCACCAGCAGGAAGCGCTCCCCCTCGAGCGCCCACACCAGGTACTTCCCCCGGCGGCCCAGCCGCTCGACGCGGCGCCCGGCGACCGCATCGGTAACCGTGTCCGGGGGCAGTGGGGCGCACCAGCGGGCGTCGGCGATCGTCAGCCGCTCGATGCGCCGCCCCTCCACCCGCGGCGCGAGCTGCCGGCGGATCGTCTCGACCTCGGGGAGCTCGGGCATCGCCCCGAGTATTACGCCACGAAGGGCTCCCCCGGCAGCGCGGCATCGCGGCCGGCCAGCCACCGCAGTGCCGATGCGCCGACGTCGGCCATCGGCCCGTCGTGACGGCGGCCGCCGTGGTCGGGGAAGACGGCGAGCAGCGGGACGTGCTCGCGCGTGTGGTCGGTGCCCTGCGCCGTGGGGTCGCAGCCGTGGTCGGCGGTGAGCACGAGCAGGTCACCGGGGCCGAGCAGCGACAGCCACAGCTCCACGGCGGCGTCGATCTCCTGCAGCGCGCGATGGAACCCGTCGAGGTCCTTGCGATGGCCGTACACTTGGTCGGTCTCGACGAGGTTGGTGAAGACCAGTCCCGCATCGAGCTCCTCGAGCAGGCGGGTGGTCGCCTCGATCGCCGCCGCGTTGGTGGCCCCGTGGTGGCTCTCGGCGATCCCCACCCCGGCAAAGAGCTCGCCCACCTTGCCCACGCCGTGCACCGCGACGCCGGCCGCGGCCAGCTCCTCTAGGTAGGAGCGTCCCGGCGGCGCCAGCACGAAGTCCCGCCGCCCGAGCGTGCGCGTGAACGCGCCGCGCGGACCCTGGAAGGGCCGCGCGATCACGCGGCTGACCGCGTGCTCGCCGGTCATCAGCCTGCGCGCCGCCGTGCAGGCCCGGTAGAGCTCGGCCTCCGGGACGCGATCGACGTGCGCGGCGACCTGCAGCACGGAGTCCTGGGAGGTGTAGACGATCAGGTCGCCGCGCTCCAGCGCCTGCTCGCCGAAGCGCTCGATCGCCTCCACTCCGTTGCAGATCGCGTTGCCGAGGATGCCCCTTCCCGTCTGCGCGCCCAGCCGCTCGAGGATCGCCTGGGGAAAGCCCGCGGGATAGACGGGCGGCGCGGTGGAAGCCACAGCGCCCATCAGCTCCCAGTGGCCGACGGCCGAGTCCTTGCCCGGCCCGAGCGCGTGCAGCCGCCCGTGCAGCGCCGGGGCGCTCGCCGGCGCGACGCCGCGCAGAGGTGCGATCGAGCCCAGGCCGAGGCGCTCGAGCACAGGAAGCTTCAGCCCGCCGGAGATCGAGGCGGCCAGGTGGCCCAGCGTGTCCGCGCCCGCGTCGCCGTAGTCGGCGGCGTCGGGTAGCGAGCCGGCGCCGCAGGCGTCGAGCACCACGACCGCCGCGCGGCGGCTCACGGAGCAAGGGGCCGAGAGAGACGCAGGGAGGCGGTGAGAGGCAGGAAGGCCGTCCGGTCCAGCCGGTCGAACTCGCCAGGTGGCGCGTAGGCGTCCACCACGATCTCGGCCCCCTGACCGTAGAGGTGGGTCGAGCGGACCCGCCGGCGCGCCAGCCCGACCTGCTCCGTCCCGACGAGCTCGACGGCGCGCACCCCGCGCACCCGCGTCACCCGCGACGACGTGACCTCGAGCGTCCTGTCCCTGGCGCGCGCCGCGGCGATCAGCGCGCGGCGCGCGCGCTCGAGCTGGGGCGCGCTGTCAGGCAGCGCCTCGCGGCGCGGATAGCGCCAGACCGCGATCGCCGCGCGCCCCGAGAAGACGATCGTCACGAGCGGCGCCTCCCCGATCGTCCGCGACCAGTTCGCCGGCTGGGAGAACGCGATGCCCTCACCCGGGAACGACGCCTGCTGCTTGCCCTCGGGCAGGGCGCTGGTCAGGCCGCGGGGCGGCTGCGCGCGCTCGTTGCCGCAACCGGCGACCACGCTCGCCAGCGCGGCCACGGCGAGCGATGCGATCCGGGGGCGGCGCACGGCCGCGATTCTGTCAGGCGGCGTGCTGAGGGCGGCGCGCCGGCGCCCGGCGCCGGCGCGGACTGCCGGCCGTCGCCCGCGGATGGGCCTCGTGGTAGACGTCCTTGAGGCGCTCGGCGGACATGTGGGTGTAGATCTGGGTCGTGGCGATGTCCGCGTGGCCGAGCATCTCCTGCAGCGATCGCAGGTCACAGCCGCCCGCCAGCAGGTGGGTCGCGAAGGTGTGGCGAAGCGTGTGCGGACTCATCTTCTGGTCGAGGCCGGCCGTCCGGGCGTGGCGCTGGACGATCTTGTAGAGGCCCTGCCGCGTCAGGCCGGTCCCGCGCCGATTGACGAACAGATGGGGCTCGTCGCGGACGCCGACCAGGCGGGGACGACCCTTGGCGAGGTAGTGGCGCACCGCGGTGATCGCCTGGCGCCCCACGGGGACGAGGCGCTCCTTGGCCCCCTTGCCGCGGGCGCGCAGGATCCCCGTCTCGAGGTCGACGTCGCCCACCTCGAGGTCCACGGCCTCCGACGCGCGCAGCCCGCACGCGTACATCAGCTCGAGCAGCGCGCGATCGCGCAGCGCCGCGGGCTCGGTGCCCGCCGGCTGGGCGAGCAGCCGCTGCACCTCCGCGCGAGCGAGGACCTGGGGCAGTCGCTGGCTGCGCTTGGGAGCGCGCAGGTCGGCGGTGGGGTCGCGCTCGAGGATCCCCTCGCGGCGCAGGTGGCGGTAGAAGGAGCGCAGACAGGCGATCTTGCGCTGGACGGTCGCCCCCGACACCGCCGGGCGGTCGGGTCCGCCGCTGGCCAGCCGCGTGAAGAACTTCGACAGCAGCGTGTGCGAGACGTCGAGCGGGCCCGTCCGCTCGCGCTTGAGGAAGTCGCCGTACTGGAGCAGGTCCGAGCGGTAGGCCTCCAGCGTGTTGCGCGACAGCCCCCGCTCGAGCTCGAGGTAGGCCAGGAAGTCCAGCACCAGCTCGTCGAAGGGCCGGGTCGTGGGATGGCTGGGCGCGGTGGCCATGGCCGGGGATTCGGCCCGCGGCTCCCGCCCCCTCTTGCGTGCAAGCCCCCGTTCAGCGCGCGGCGCGCTCCAGCCGCAGCCACAGCAGCCCGATCAGCGACTTGGAGTCCTCGCACGCCTCGATCGCCGCGTCGAGGCGTGCGAGCGGCCACGGCACGATCTCGATGCGCTCGTCCTCGTCGGGCTCGACGTCGGAGTCCGAGAGCCCTGTCGCGGCGAAGACGACGACGCGCTCGTCGCTGAACCCCGGCGACGTGTAGAAGGCCTCGACCTCGCGCCACTCACGCGCGTCCTTGCCGATCTCCTCGGCCAGCTCGCGCCTGGCGGTCGCGAGGGGCGACTCGCCCTCCACGTCGAGCTTGCCCGCGGGCAGCTCCAGCAGCGCCGGGTCGCCCACCGCCTCTCGCGGCTGGCGCACGAGCCACACGTGCTCGTCGTCGTGGGCGACCACCGCCACCGCTCCCGGATGCCCGACTACCTCGCGCTGCACCTCCTCCCCATCGACCTGGCGCCAGCGCTCGATGCGCACGGAGGCGATCCGCCCCTCCCACCGGGTCTCGCTGCCCAGCCGCTCGAAGCGGCCCTTCTCGCCCGTCACGATCGCCCGTCCGTGTCGAGGAGCGCGGCGAGCGTGCGCCCGGCCGCCAGCGCAGAGGCGAAGAACGCCGCGTCCTCGTCGATGTCGCGGCCCATCGTGCGCCGCGGAAGCCCTGTCGCGCGGTAGCCGGCGAGGTCTACGGGCGCGCGGCGCACGTCGTGGCGACCGCCCAGGTCGGTCTCGTCGCCCTCCGGCAGCGCCACGACGACGGAGGCGAGCAGCAGGTCGAGCACCGTGCGGGTGTGATGGGAGACGCCGCGGTGGCGAGGGCGCGGATCGCTCTGGGACATGCGCGCGACGAGCAGCGTGGGGCAGCCGAGCGCCAGCGCGGCATGCGCAGAGTCCAACGCCGCCATCCCGCCGTGACCCAGCGCGGAGGCCGAGCCGAGGATCCCCGGCCCCGGCCCGCACACCGCGGCGTTCCAGCCCAGCTCGGCGAGCCCGTGGTGGAGCGCGCCGGCGGTGGTGATCGCCTCGCCCTCGCCGCCGTAGGCGGGGCCGGCGGTCAGGTGGCCGGCCAGCAGGCCGCGCTCGCGCAGGTCGCGCACCACCGAGGAGAGCCTTCCGGGCAGCGCGCCGCCGGCCGTCTGCACGTAGCCGAGCGACGCGCCGTCGCCTGCCTCGCCGAAGGCCCAGGCCAGTGGAGCGAGCTGGCCGTGCAGCCCGATCACCGCCGCGGGGCGCTCGAGCGGGACGGCCAGCGAGTCGCTCTCCACCGGGAGCACGGCGTGCTGGAGGCTGGTGTAGTTGAGCTTCATCACGTGCGCGCCCGCGGTGCCCTGCCCGGCCAGGCCCCGGGTCAGGTTGGCGTGGACGAGGTCGAAACCGCCGGACCCCAGCGCCAGGTCGCGTGCCTCCACGTTGACCACGACGTCGTCGCCGACCTGCGAGGAGCCGACGAGGCCGACGTCGGCGACGGCATCTCGCCGCTCCCCCGCGACATCGACCTCCATCCGCTGCCAGCCGGCGGCGGTCTCCCCCGCCTCGACCACCGTCCCGCGCCGCAGCTTCAGCATTCGGCCACTGCGTCCAGCAGCGCCACGCCGACGTCGAGCATTCCCTCGAGCGCCGCCACCGCGACGCGCTCCCCCGGCTCGTGGTTGCGCTCCGTGCCGTTGGCCAGGTTGACGCAGGAGAAGCCGGCCGCCTCGAACGCGTTGGCGTCGGACCCGCCTCCCGTGGCGATCCGCCGCGGCTCATACCCGCACGCGCGCAGCGCGCTCTCGGCCGCCACGACGGCCGGCGTCGAGGGACGGGTCCGGTAGCTCTCGAAGAGCTTGCCGACGACGACGTCGACGTCGCACTCCGTCGCATTGGCGCCGTCGTGCACGCGGTCGACCATCTCGGCGACGGCGTCCTCCGCCCTGACGTCGTCGAGCGAGCGCGCCTCGCCCCACAGCCTGCAGCGTTCGGGCACGACGTTCGTGGTCGCAGTGCCACCCTCGATCCCCCCCACGTTCGTCGTCGTCTCCTCGTCGAGGCGCCCGAGCCGCATCGCCGCCACCGCCTGCGCGGCCGCCGCGATCGCGCTGCGGCCATCCTCGGGGCGGATCCCCGAGTGCGCGGCCGCGCCGTGGAACTCGACGTCCATGCGGTAGTACGAGGGTGACGCCAGCACGACGTCGCCGATCGGCGTCGCGTGGTCGAACACGTAGCCGAACGGGGAGTGCAGGCGGGCGACGTCGAAGGCCTTGGCGCCGGCCAGCGCGACCTCCTCGGAGACCGTGAAGAGCAGCTCGAGGCCGACCGGCGAATCGCCGGCCGCGGCGCGGCGGGCGAGCTCGAGGATCACCGCCACCGCTGCCTTGTTGTCGGCGCCGAGGATCCCCGAATGCGCGTTGACCCAGCCGCCCTCGACGACCTCGGGTTCGATCGGCGCCTGCGGAACGACGGTGTCGACATGGGCGCACAGCATCACGCTGCGCTCCCCCGGGCCGGCGATCCGAGCGAGCAGGTTGCCGCACTCGGCACCGGTCTCCGCGGCGGCGCCGTCCTCCTCCACCTCAAGGCCGAGCGAGCGCAGCTCCTGTGCCACGCGCTCGGCGCATGCGCGCTCGCCGCCGGAGGGGCTCGCGATCCGACACAGCTCGGCGAAGGTGTCGTTGAGCCGGCGGCGCTCGACCTCGGTGGCCCGCGTCACTGCGTGACGGTCTGCTCGCCGGCTCCCCGGGACTCACGGGGAGTATCGGCGCCGGCGCGCACGGAGGGCTCGCCCTCGGGCGCGCGTCCGGTCGCCCGGTCCAGCGCGGCGCGGACGAACTCCCGGAACAGCGGAGCGGGCCGCTCGGGTCGCGACTTGAACTCCGGGTGGTACTGCGAGGCGACGAAGAAGGGGTGCTGCTCGGGCGAGAGCTCGATCACCTCGACGAGGCGGTCGTCCGGCGACGTTCCCGCGAAGACCAGGCCCTCGGCCTCCAGCCGCCGGCGCAGGAGGTTGTTGACCTCGTAGCGATGGCGGTGGCGCTCGTAGACGACGGCCTCCCCGTAGACGTCGCGCACGCGCGTGCCGGCGTGCAGCTTGATCGGATCGGCGCCCAGGCGCATCGTCCCGCCCATGTCGGAGACCTCCTTCTGCTCGGGCAGCAGGTCGATCACCGGGTGGGGCGTCTCCGGATCGAACTCGGTCGAGTTCGCGCCGTCCAGCCCTGCCACGTGGCGCGCGAACTCGGCCACGGCGAGCTGCATCCCGAGGCAGATCCCGAGGTAGGGGATCTCCAGCTCGCGGGCCGCCTTCGCGGCGGCGATCTTGCCCTCCACCCCGCGGCCGCCGAAGCCCCCGGGGATCAGGATGCCGTCGGCGGTCTCGAGCTTCGCGCGCGCCGCCGCGGGCTCGAGTGCCTCGGAGTCCACCCAGTCGATCTCGATCCGGCACCCGTGCTGGAAGCCCGAGTGGCGCAGCGCCTCGACCACGGACAGGTAGGCGTCCTCCAGGCGCACGTACTTGCCCACGAGCGCGATCCGCACCGCGCGCTCGGCCTCGCTGGCGCGGCGCGTCAGCTCCTCCCACGCCCCGAGCTCCGGCGGGCCCGCCTCGAGCCCGAAGTGGTCCAGCACGAAGGCGTCCACTCCCTCGTCGCGGAAGACGATCGGCACCTTGTAGATGTTGTCGACGTCGCGCGCGGAGACGATCGCCTCCTCGGGCAGCGACGCGAACAGGGCGATCTTGCGGCGGATGTCCGTCGAGAGGCTGCTCTCGGACCGGCAGACGACCATGTCGGGCGCGATGCCGATTCGCCTCAGCTCGTTGATCGAGTGCTGGGTCGGCTTGGTCTTGAGCTCGCCGGCGTGGCCGACGTAGGGAACCAGCGTGAGGTGGATGAACATGCACCTGTTGCGACCGGCCTCCACCGGGAACTGCCGGATCGCCTCGAGGAAGGGAAGCGACTCGATGTCGCCGACGGTACCGCCGATCTCCGTGATCACCACGTCGACGTCGGAGGCCTCGGCCATCAGCCGGATGCGCTGCTTGATCTCGTCGGTGATGTGCGGCACGACCTGCACGGTGCCGCCCAGGTAGTCGCCGCGGCGCTCCTTGCGGATGACGCTGTTGTAGACCGCCCCGGCCGTCACGTTGGAGCCGCGCGAGGTGTTGGCGTCGGTGAAGCGCTCGTAGTGGCCGAGGTCGAGGTCGGTCTCGGCGCCGTCCTCGGTGACGAAGACCTCCCCGTGCTGGTACGGGGACATCGTCCCCGGGTCCACGTTTATGTACGGATCGAACTTCTGCAGCCCAACGCGCAGGCCGCGGGCGACGAGCAGGCGCCCGATCGACGCCGCCGCAATCCCCTTGCCCAGCGAGGAGACGACGCCGCCGGTCACGAAGATGAAGCGCGTCTGAGGCGGGGCGTCTGTGCTCATCGAGGTCTGCCGAATGAGTCTAGCTGGCGTACCAGCGGAGTCCGCTCGACGAGCTTCGAGATCGAGCGAAACTCCCCGTAGACCGTCGCGGCGACCATCACAGCGAGCGCGATCGCCTGGCCGGTGGGCCCGAGGGTGAGCACGATCCACAGCCCGGCCAGCGCACCGATCAGGTTGGAGCCGGTGTCCCCGAGCATCGCGCGCTCGCGCACGTCGTGGAGGCCGACGACGAGGACCGGGCCGGCGAACAGGCCCAGCACTGCCACCGGCTGGGCGTCCCACGCGCCCAGCGACAGGCCCGCGGCGAGCAGCACGAAGGCCTTGGCCGAGCGGCCGGGACGCAGGTCGAGCAGGTTGAAGAAGTTCGTCGCGAGCACGAGCACCGCGACGGCGAGCAGGTAGTCCACGTCGTCGTAGCCCTGGCCGCTGAGCGCGTAGAGCGCGAACCCGAGCGAGCCGGCCGCCTTGAGCGCCCCGGTGCTGAGGCCACCGCGGAGGACCGCTGCGCCGTGGCCGCGCCAGCCGCGCGCATCGGCCGCCAGGACGTCGTCGAACAGTCCCAGGAACGCGACCCCGAGGACGTAGACCGCGGCGGTGCGCAGCTCGGGACGCAGCGCGTCGAGCCCCGCGAGCTCGTCCAGCGCGGCCAGCGGGACTAGCGCAAGCGCGGCCGCAGCGACGATCACGGTGCCCGCGGGGAAGGGCAGCCGGGCGCCGCGATAGTTCTCGTGCTGGAGGCGGCCGGCGCTCAGCGCGCGCAGCGCGGGCGGGGCGATCAGGGCGGCGACGGCGAGCCCGGCCAGGAGCGGAAGCGCTTCGACGGCTCGCACGGCCGCACCCTAGCGCGCCCCGCGGCGAGCGCCGGGCGCGCGCCGGCTACGGTCCCGTGCCGCCGGCGGCCGTCGGCAGCAGGGCCTCGGCGCTGTCCTTGACGCCGAATGCGCCGTTTGCTCCGGCGAGCGCGAAGACCAGCGCCGCACGGCCCGCCAGCTCGTCGATCGAGTCGACGCTGGGCACGCGGCGGTCCTTGAACCAGGCGATCTGAGAGGGCTCGCTGGAGGTCAGCTCGGCGCCGACCACCTGCGCCCCGGTGTCGACCAGGCCGTCGACGAACCCGAGCTCGAACGCCCCGGTCTGGGCCGCGGCGGCGGCCTTCTCGTCGCGCGCGGCGCGCACCAGCACCACGGCGGTCAGGCCCTCGAGCTTGCCGCTTGAGGACTCGAACAGCGAGCGGCGGACCCGCGCGTCCTCGCGGCCGCGCACCAGCCGCGCGCCGATCGTCGCGCCGAAGCGCCGGAACGCTGCCTCGTCGGGCGCCCCCGCCGGCGCCCCGCGGCGAGGCGGAGCGGGCGGGACGAGGTCGGCCGCCACCGGCTCGCGCACGATCCCCACGGCCGAGAGGCGACCGCCCGTGTTCTCCAGCGCCCGGCGCACAGCCCGGATCGCGCCGTCGGGCAGACCGCCCATCCCGATCAGCCCGATGCGCTGACCGGCCAGGCGGTCGTCGACGAGCAACGGGTAGACGGCCTGCTCGAAGCGGCGGCGCTCGGCCAGCTCCTTGCGCAGGCCCGCCGATTCCGCGCGCGCGTCGCGGACGTCCTTGCGCAGCGAGTCGCGCACGTTCTGCTCCGCGCTGGAGACCAGGCCCTGGTCGCCGATCGCGACGCCCAGGAGCAGGCCGATCATCAACGCGAGGAAGACGGCGACCAGCGAGAGCGCGTGATAGCGGAAGTCGAACATGGTCGCGGCGGGCGGGTCGCCTCAGACGTCCACGCCGAGCAGGAGGCGCAGCTTCAGCCACAGCAGGTTGGCCACGTCGCGCAGGCCCGGGGTCGCGAAGATCACCGCCAGCAGCGTCATCGCCCCGGTCCCGAGCACGAGCATCAGCGGCGCCGAGCCGGGACGCGGGCGGTAGAGCCGGCTCACCCCCTTGGCGTCGACGAGGATCTCCCCGATCCGCAGGCGCGTGAGGAAGGTCGAGGACATCCCGCGCCGGTTCTTGTCGAGGAACTCGACGAGGTTGAAGTGCGAGCCGACGGAGATGATCAGCGCCGCGCCCTTCTCGGCGGCGATCAGCATCGCGACGTCCTGCGAGGTCGCCGGCGCGGGGACCGTCTTGTAGGGCAGGCCGAGCGCCTCGAGGTGCTCTCGCCCCGGCGCGCGTCCGTCGGGATAGGCGTGGACGACCAGCTCGGCGCCGGAGCGCAGCGCGGTCTCGGTGGCCGAGTCCATGTCCCCGACGATCATGTCGGGCTTGAAGCCCTCCTCGAGGATCGCGTCGGCACCGCCGTCCACGCCCACCAGGGCCGGCCGGTTGTCGCGGATGTAGGGCCGCAGCGCCTTGAGGTCGCGCTTGTGATCGACGCCGCGCACCACGATCAGCGTGGTGCGGTCGCGGAAGTCGGTGGCGAACTGCGGCAGCTCGAGCTTGCCGGCGAGCAGCTCGCGCTCCTGGACCATGTGCTCGACGGTGTTCTGCGCGAAGGCCTCCAGCGCCTCGCCGATCTCGCGACGGCGCTCGTCGGTCTCCTCCTTCACGGTCGCCGGGTCGAGCACCGCCCCGGTGGCCACGACGATCCCGTTGTGCACGATGTCCGCGCCGCGGATCGTCAGCGGGTCACCGTCGTGGAGCATGTCGAACAGGTCCGCGTCGGGAGCGTCGACCAGGTGCACCCCGGCCTGGACGAGCAGCAGCGGCCCGGCGTTGGGATAGGACCCGCTCGACGACGGCGCGCAGTTGATCACCGCCTCGACTCCGCAGGCGATCAGGTCCTCGCCCGAGACACGATCGAGGTCGCCGTGGTCGATGACGGCGATGTCGCCGCGCTTGAGGCGCTTGACCAGGTGCTTGGTCCGCTTCCCCAGCCGCGCGATGCCGGTGATCTCGTGCGGGGTCGGCGGGCCCGTGGCGGGCTCGGGCTTGGTTCCGGAGACGGCCACCGCAGCAGTCTACGACCCGCCAGCGGGCGGCCGCCAGCCGTGCACGGCGCCGTTGCAGGGTATTTAAGCGGCCTTCAGGAGCTCGCGCGCGTGCCGCCGGGCGGCGCCGTCGCCGGCGTCGGCGCCGAGCATCCGCACCAGCTCGCCGACCACCGCGTCGGCCCGCAGCTCGCTCACCGACGTACGGGCGGGAACGGCGGCAGCGTCCTTCTCGATGCGGAAGTGGCGCTCGGCCAGCGACGCCACCTGCGGGAGGTGGGTGATGCACAGCACCTGGTGGCCCTCGGCCAGGGCCCGCAGCCGCTCGCCGACCGCGCGCGCGGTGTGGCCCCCGATTCCGGCGTCGACCTCGTCGAAGACCAGCAGCGGCGCCTCCGCGCGCCCGGCGACAGCGGCGGCCTCGCCGGCGACGCTCATCAGCGCCAGCATCACGCGCGAAAGCTCGCCGCCCGACGCGATCTCGCGCAGCGGGCCGGGCGGTACACCCGCGTTCGGGGCGATCAGGAACTCAGCGGTCTCGTCTCCGGCCGGGCCGTGGTCCTCGCGGCGGACCAGCTCGACCTCGAAGCCCGCCCCCTCCATCGCCAGCTCGCCCAGGCGCTCACGGACCGCGCGGGCCAGCCGGGGGGCGCCGCGATCACGCGCCGCGCGCAGCGCGGCCGCGTGCTCGCCGAGCTCGGACCCGGCCGCCTCGAGCGCCGCCGTGGCGCCTTCCAGCGCCTCCTCGGCGCCCGTCAGCTCGTCGCGACGGCGCCGGCAGCGCTGCGCATGCTCGAGCACCGCCGCCACCGTCCCTCCGTGCTTGCGCCGCAGGCGGTCGAGCACCGCGGCGCGCTCCTCGACCTCCTCCAGGCGCCCGGGCGCGGCTTCCACCGCCTGCTCGTAGCGGCGCAGCTCTCCCGCGAGGTCCTCGGCCTCGAGCGCGAGTCCGCGATGACGTTCGGCGAGCGCGTCGAGCTCCGGGTCCACGCCGGCGATCGCGTCGAGCGCGCGCCCCGCCTCGGCCAGCAGCGTCGCCGCGCCCGGGCCGCCGGACTCGGGCGCGATCGCCTCCGCCCCCGCCAGCGCTGCCGTGCGCAGGCCCTCGGCCTGTTGCAGGCGCCCACGCTCGAGCGCCAGCTCGCGCTCCTCTGCCTCCGACGGGTTCGCCGCCTCGATCTCGGCGAGCTCGAACTGCAGGAGGTCGAGCTCTCGCTCGCGCCCGCTGGCGCGCTCGCGCAGCTGCTCGAGCGCGGCTGTCAGCTCGCGCCGGCGTGCCCACGCCGACCGGTAGCCCGCGAGCCGGCGGAGCTGTTCGGGGCCGCAGAACGAGTCGAGGATGTCCAGCTGAGCCGAGGCGAGCGTGAGCTTGCGGTGCTCGTGCTGGCCATAGAAGGTGAGCAGGCCCGCGGCGATCTCGCGCAGCTCTCCCACGCCCGCCGAGCGCCCGCCTATGTAGGCGCGGCTGCGACCCTCGCCGCTGAGCCGGCGGGCAAGGACCAGGTCCTCGGCGTCCTCGGGAAGCCTGTCGCCGACGCGCTCGCGCAGCGCGTCGGGGAGCTCGAAAACCCCCTCGACGTAGGCCTCCGAGGCGCCGGGGCGCACGACGCCGCTGCGGGCGCGGCCGCCGAGCAGCAGGTCGAGCGCGTTGGCCAGCACCGTCTTCCCGGCACCGGTCTCACCGGTGAGCACGTTGAGCCCCGGTGCCAGCCGCAACTCGGCCCGCTCGATCAGCAGGAGGTTCTCGACGCGCAGCTCGAGGAGCATGGGCGACGGTCTAGCAGCGCTCCCCGACGGATCGGCCGTCCGCCATGCGGCGGCGTCGGCTCGCGTGCGCAGTGCCGTGGCGAAGCTCGCGACTTCCGGGCTAGAAGGCGAGCCGGCCGAACGTCTGGCGCAGGCGGTGATAGAACGAGGCGCCGGGGAGCTGGGCGAGGATCGTCTGCGCGTCGACGAAGCGCGTCTCCAGCGCCTCACCCGGACTGAGCTGGCAGATCGGCCGCCCGTCCACCGTCACGTCCGCCGGCTCCTCATGGGAGCAGTTGCGCACGGCGATCGTGTCGTTGGGAGCGACGACCAGCGTCCGCGCCGTGAGCGAGTGCGGCGCGATGAACGAGACGACGTAGCCCTCGACGCCCCAGGCCATCACCGGACCGCCGTTGGCGAGGTTGTAGCCCGTCGACCCCGCCGGCGTGGCGATCACCAGCCCGTCGCAGCGCACGCGCCCGACCTCGTCGGGCCCGACCGCATAGGAGAGGTCGGCGACCCGCAGCCCCTGCTTGCGATGGAAGGAGACGTCGTTGACGGCGACCCACTCGCGGCCGCCCGCCTCGATCACGATCGCCGGGAGCTGCATCGGCTCGAAGTCGCCGGCGAAGGCGCGCGCGAGGCCCTCCTCGATTCCGTCGGGGTCAAGCGTGGCGAGGAAGCCCACCTCGCCGTAGTTGACGGCGAACACCGGCACGCCTGTGCGCGCGTAGCGGCGCAGCGCGTGGAGGATCGTCCCGTCCCCCCCGAGGACGAGGCACAGGTCCACCTCGTCGACGACCGGCGCGTCGGTGAGCAAGCCCTCGCCGGCCTCGATTCCGTGCTTGCGCGTCTCGTCGGGATCGAAGCGGAGGGTCACGCCCGACTCCCCGGCGACCCGCCGAAGGGTCTCCAGCGCGTCGCCGAGGTCGCGCGCGCGGCGGTGGGTGAAGACCGTCACCGAGCGCTCGCTCATGGCTCCACCTCGCGCACGGCGAGTTCAACGTCCCCCACTGCGTCGCGTCCCGGCTCGCCCAGCCAGACGAAAGTCTCGCGGTTGCCCTTCGGGCCGGGAAGCCCCGAGGAGGCAAAGCCGAGCACGGAGGCGCCGAGCCCTGCGGCGACGTCCGCGACGGCGACCAGGGCGGCTCGGCGTTTGGCGGGCTCGCGCACCACGCCGCCGTGGCCGACGCGCGCGCGTCCGACCTCGAACTGGGGCTTGCACAGCGCCAGGCAGTCGTAGCGCGCGGCGGCGCACGCCAGCACGGCGGGCAGCACCTTCCCCAGCGAGATGAACGAGAGGTCGAGCACGATCAGCTCCGGTGCGTAGGGAAGCGCCGCGGGTGTGAGGTGGCGCGCGTTGCAGCGCTCGAGCACCGTCACGCGCTCGTCGTTGCGCAGCCGCCAGTCGAGCTCCCCGTAGGCGACGTCGACCGCGGTCACGTGAGCCGCGCCACGCTGGAGCAGGCAGTCTGTGAAGCCGCCCGTCGACGCGCCGGCGTCGAGGCAGCGCCGTCCCTGGACCGGCACGCTGGTGGCTTCCAGCGCGTTGGCGAGCTTGCGGCCGCCGCGGGAGACGAAGGCCGGTGCCTCGTCCACGCTCACGGCCAGGTCCTCGGCGACCATCTGCCCCGGCTTCTCCGCGCGCCGACGGTCCGTGCCGATGCGGACCTCGCCGGCCAGCACCGAGGCCGCAGCACGGCTGCGCGAGACAAAGACGCCGCGCTGGGCCAGCAGCGCGTCGAGTCGGACCTTCCCCATCGTCGCAACGCTACCGGCCCGCGCGCACGCGACTAGGATCCGCCGATGCCCAAGCTGACCCGCCTGCCCGCCGGCGCCCGCAACGTCCAGTGGGCGGTAGTGATGCGCGTCGCCATGCGCATCGCCCAGGAGGGCCGCCGCCGCTGGGATCGCCTGTCGGCCCGCGAGCAGCGCGAAGTGACCCGTCTGGTGCGCAAGTCCAAGGGTCGTCCGGCCAACCTCACGCCCTCGGAGCGCACGGAGCTGCGCGGCATCGTCTGGAAGGCAGCGGGCCCGAGGCGCTGAGCTCCTAGCGCCACCGCTACCAGCCGCTAGCACCTCGCCGTACCGGGCCGTACGTCCGGCCGAAGCGATCAGCATCAGCGCGGCCTACGCGGCCGGCGACTGAGACTGGCGACCAGGCGCCTCTCAGCGCTTCGTCCGGCGCGCGCAAATTCAGTGTGCCCACGGTCACACACATCGATTGGCCAGTCAACCAGGATGCATGCACCATGACTGCCATGAGACTGATCTCCCTCCCCACCCACGCGGCGCTCGAGATGGCCGGCGGCCTCGCCCTGATGGCGGCCCCGTTCGTCTTCGGCTTCGGCCCCGCCGGCCTCGTGGTCGCCGTCATGCTCGGCGCCCTCGTCGTCGGCCTGGCCCTGTCGGCCGCCGCGACCGAGGGCGAATCGCTTCCGATCTCCGCGCACTACACGTTCGACCGCGGCATCGCCCTGGGACTCCTCGGCGGCGCGGCTGTCCTGGCGCTGGCCGGAGACCGCGCGGCGGCAATCGCCCTGGCGATCGCGGCCGCGGTGCAGCTGGCGCTCAACGTATCGACGCGGTACAGCGCCACCGCCTAGAACTTCCCCCCACAGCTCGTTCACAGAAGCATCTCTCCTCCCAGAAACGGTCCGCCAGGATGGCGGGCCGTTTCTACGTACGTGCCCGAACGACGGAGCCCCCGCTGTTTGCGGGGGCGCAGTTGTGAGGGCGGGAGGGAGGCGAAGCCTCCCGGTCACCTACGCCGGCGCCGGCGCGGAACGCGGGTCCATCACCGCGGCCTCGATGCGCGCGGCGATCTTCTCGCCGGTGTAGCCGACCTCCTCGTGCAGGAGCGCCGGCTTTCCGTGCGTCACGTAGCGGTCGGGCAGCCCGACGCGCAGGATGCGCGGGGCATCCCCGGCCTCTGAGAGGGTCTCCCACACGGCGGAGCCGAACCCGCCCATCAGCACGCCCTCCTCCACGGTCACGAGGAGATCGTGCTCGGCGGCCAGGCGGCCCATCAGCGCACCGTCGATCGGCTTGGCGAAGCGCGCGTCGGCGACTGTCACGTCGAGTCCGCCGGCCGCCAGCGCCTCGGCCGCCTCGAGGCCCTTCTCGACGCCTGTCCCGTAGCCCACGATCGCCACCCGCTCGCCCTCGCGCAGCACCTCGCCGGTCCCGATCTCGAGCGCTGCGGGCTCGTCGGGGATCGCCACGCCGACCGCCTCGCCGCGCGGATAGCGCAGCGCCACGGGGCCGCTGTCGTGGACGAGCGCGGTGTGGAGCATGTGGCGCAGCATCGCCTCGTCGCGGGGCGCCATCAGCGTCATGTTGGGCAGGCAGCGCAGGTAGGCGATGTCGAAGGCGCCGTGATGGGTCGGCCCGTCGTCGCCCACCAGGCCGGCGCGGTCCATCGCGAAGACGACGTTGAGGCTCTGCAGGCAGACGTCGTGGACGATCTGGTCGAACGCGCGCTGCAGGAAGGTCGAGTAGATCGCGGCGACCGGCTTGGCGCCCTGGAGCGAGAGCCCGGCGGCGAAGAGGATCGCGTTCTGCTCGGCGATGCCCACGTCGAAGTAGCGCTCGGGCATCTCGCGCTGGAGGATGTTCAGGCCGGTTCCCGAGTTCATCGCCGCGGTGATCCCTACGACCCGCGAATCGCGCCTGCACTCCGCCACCAGCGCGTTGCCGAACACCGTCGTGTACTGCGGCGGCGAGGGCGCCTTGGCCTTGCCCGGCGACGGCGCCTTCGCCGCGGCGGGGGCGCCATTGGCGATCGACTTCGGCTTGGCCGCGTGCCACTTCTCCATGCCCTCGAGGTCGCCCTCCTCCGCCGGGGCGAAGCCCTTCCCCTTCACCGTCGCGATGTGCACCACCACCGGGCGCTGGGCGGCCAGCGCCTCGCTGACGGCCTCGCGCAGCGCGTGGACGTCGTGGCCGTCGATCACCCCCATGTAGGCCCAATCGAGCTCCTCCCACCACAGCCCCGGCGCCCAGAAGGCCTTGATCGACTCCTTCAGCTGGGGGCCGAGGCGCTCGAACCGGGCGCCGATGCCCGCGGGAAGCTTGGTCAGGCCGCCCTCGACCCCCTCGCGCGCGCGGTAGAGCTTGGGGTTCATCCGCACGCGGTTGAAGTAGCGTGAGAGCGCGCCCACGTTCGGGGCGATCGACATGCCGTTGTCGTTGAGCACCACGACGATCGGCGAGCCCTGCCCGCCGGCGAGGTGGATCGCCTCGAAGGCGACCCCGCCGGTCATCGCCCCGTCGCCGATCACCGCGACAACGCGACCGTCGGGGCCGTGGCCCATCCGCATCGCCTCCTTGAGCCCGACGGCGTAGCCGATCGAGGTGGACGCGTGCCCGGCGCCCATGATGTCGTGCTCGGACTCGGCGATCGAGCAGAACGGCGCCAGGCCCTCGTACTTGCGGATCGTGTCTAGCCCGTCGCGGCGCCCGGTCAGGACCTTGTGCGGGTAGGCCTGGTGGCCGACGTCCCAGAGGATCTTGTCGCGCGGGGAGTCGAGCATCGAGTGCAGCGCGACGGCCAGCTCGCAGGTGCCGAGGTTGGCGCCGAAGTGCCCGCCGATCTCGCCGATCGTGTCGATGATCGCCTCGCGCACCTCCCCGGCGACCTGCGTCAGCTCCTCCTCGGAGAGGCCGTGCAGGTCCTGCGGGCGCTCGACCGATTCCAGCAGCCGCGTCATGACGACCGCGTGAAGATGAAGTCGGTGATGCGCTCGAGGTCGCGGGCGCCGCCGGGCGCGGCGTCGGCCAGCGCCGCCCGGGCCTTCGCGTGCGAGTCGGCGGCCAGGCCGCGGGCGCGCTCCAGGCCGAACTCGCTCACGTAGGTGGCCTTGCCGTGGCGCTCGTCGGACCCTCGGGGCTTGCCCAGGTCGGCGTCGGTTCCGGTGACGTCGAGTATGTCGTCCACGATCTGAAAGAGCAGGCCCAGCTCGGCGGCGAAGGAGCGGTAGGCGATTGTCGCAGGTCGCCCCGCTTCGGCCAGTAGCAATACGCACCTGACCGACGCCTCGATCAGTCGGCCCGTCTTGAGCTCGTGCAGGCGCCGCAGGCCGGCCGCGTCAGGGTCGATCGCGCCGGCCACGTCGATGTACTGGCCACCCACCATCCCCGAGACCCCGGTGGCCGCCGCCAGCTCCGCCGCGGCGGCCAGGACCCGCTCGGGCGGCCCCGCCTGCGCGGACAGCAGCAGATGGAACGCCTCCGCGTAGAGGCCGTCGCCGGCCAGGATCGCCACGTCCTCGCCGTAGACGACGTGGCAGGTCGGCCGCCCGCGCCGGAGATCGTCGTCGTCCATCGCCGGAAGGTCGTCGTGGATCAGCGAGTAGGTGTGGATCAGCTCGATCGCGCTCGCCAGCGGGAGCACGGCGCCCGGGGCCATGTCCACGGCGCTCGCCGTGGCGAGCGCCAGCACGGGGCGGATGCGCTTGCCCCCCGCCAGCAGCGAGTGGCGCATCGCGTCCTGCAGTCCCGCCGTCGCCGCCTCCGAGGAGAAGGACAGGCTCTCGAGGTAGCGCTCCACCTCGAGGCGCAGCTCCTCCGGATAGGCCACTAGAGCAGGGCGTCCTGCCCCGGCAGCGCGTCGCCGGCGCGGCTCTCGCGGTCCAGCGCAGCTGTAGCGCGCGCGGCCAGCCGTGCGCACTCGTCGACCAGCTCGGCGGCCTCGCCGGCCTCGAGCTCGCCGGCGCGCAGCCGCGCAGCAGCCGTCTCCAGGCTCGTGATCAGATCGTCGAGGTCTGCGGTGGGATCGGTCATCGCGCGCGGGGATTGTCTCGCACGGAGCGCAGCACCGCGCCGAGGATGCCGTTGACGAAGCCGGGCGCCTCGGCGCCGCAGAAGGTCTTGGCGGTCTGCACCGCCTCGTCGATCGCCGCCTCCGCGGGGATCGGCTCGGCGTCGGCGACGAGGTCGGCATGCAGCAGCTCGAGCAGCGCCACCCTCATGATGTTGCGCTCGAGCGGGGCGATCCGATCCAGCGTCCACCCCTCGGCGTGGCGCTCGATCAGCGCATCGAGCTCCTCGCGGTGATCCTCGGTGGCATGCGCGAGCGCGCGCGTGAACGGGCGCGCGTCCGGCGGGAAGACCTCATCGAGGGACCGTTCGGTGAGCTCCTGCTGATAGAGCGCGAAGATCGCCGCGCGTCGCTGGTCTCGCCGGCGCACGGGTCCTTGCGCTACGCCCGGGAGATGTACTCGCCGCTGCGGGTGTCCACGCGCACCCGCTCGCCCGGCTCGACGAACAGCGGCACCTGCACGGTCGCACCGGTCTCGAGCGTGGCGGGCTTGGAACCGCCGCTGGAGACCGTGTCGCCGCGCACGCCCGGGTCGGTCTGGGCAACCTCCAGCTCCACGGCGCTGGGCAGCTGCACGTCGGACGGGCGGTCGTCGATGAAAAGGACGTCGACCTCGTGGCTGGGCTTGGTCCACTTCAGCGCGCCGGCGACGGCGTCCTCGGGGATCGCCAGCTGCTCGTAGGACTGGGCGTCCATGAAGTGCGCGTCGGTGCCGTCGGCGTAGAGGAACTGCATCCGGCGCGACTCGGTGCGCACGGAGCGGAACTTCTCCCCGGCGCGGAAGGTGCGGTCGATCACCGCCCCGTCGGCCGCCCGGCGCAGCTTCGTGCGCACGAACGCGCCGCCCTTGCCGGGCTTGACGTGCTGGAACTCGACCACCTTGAAGACGGTGCCGTCGACCTCGATGTGGTTTCCGTTCTTGAACTGGTTGGTGGAGATCACGGCGTGGGAGGGTAGCGACGTGCGCGCCGCTTAGCCCGCCTTCCTACACGCCGGTAGGATTCTCCCGGCACCCCGATACTCCGGTGCGCCGCCATGCCCCCGCGCCCCTCAGCTCGCCGACGCGCCGCCCACCTCGGCCCGCAGAGGCGCCGTCCGCTGGTGCTCGACGCCGCGGCGAAGCTGTTCACAGCGCGCGGGTTCGCGGGGACGTCGATGGAGATGATCGCCGAGGCGGCGGGGGTGACGCGGCCGGTGGTCTACGACTGCTTCCCCAGCAAGCCGGCGCTGTTCGAGGCTCTCCTCGAGCGCGAGGAGAAGCGCCTGCTCGAGGAGCTTCTGCGGGCGGTCCCCCCCGAGCCGAACCTAGTTGACACGGAGGCCCTGCTCGGCCAGGGATTCACCGCGCTGCTCGAGGCTGCGGCCGCAGCCCCCGACTCCTGGCGGCTGCTGTTCCTCAGCGAGCACGGGTCCGACCCGGCCGTGGCCGGCCGGATCGCCGCCGGCCGGGACCTCGTGACCGAGCGGATCGGCCGGCTGGCCGAGATGGTGCTGGCCCAGCGCGGCCTGAGCGAGGACGTCGAGCGCCTGTCGCGGCTGGTGGCCTACGTGCTCGTCGGCCAGGGCGAGGCGGCCGTCCGCCTGATGCTCACGGGCCCTGATCGCTGGGAGCCGCGGGAGCTCGGTTCGCTCCTTGGGCGCATGACCGCGCCGGCCGAGCGGGTCCTGAGCGAGCGCTAGCGCCCCGCCGCGCCCGGACGCATCGGCGGCGGGAGCGGCACCTCCAGCACGCGCCCGGCGGCGATCGCCGGGCCGGCGGGAAACGTGACGCGCTCCGCGACGCTCTGCGAAGGGCCGCCTGGGAGGAAGCGCGTGCGCTCCCGGCGCAGCACGGGCAGCCGCAGGCCGGCGTTCTCGACGATCACCGGCGCGCCGGTGTGGCGGGGCGCGAACCAGAGATCGTCGGCGCCCGAGAGCAGCAGGCCGAGGCGATGGCCCGCTCCCACCCGCCAGTCCTGGGGGTAGAGGCGGAAGGAGTAGGACCCCGGACCGGGCAGCAGGCGCGCGCCCCGGGAGATGAAGGAGGCCGAGCCCTGCGGGTCGATGTCGTAGAGCAGCGCGATCAGGTTCGCGTCGGCCGCCCCCGGGGCGACCCGGACGTTCAGACGGGGCGTGCCGGCGAAATGGACGGCGTGCGCAAGCGGCTGGGTGATGCTCCAGCTGCCCACGCCCGACGGGCCGGGAGGGCAGCTCAACTCGATCCGAAAGCACCCGGGATGCGCCTTATTGCCCGCCTGGTCCACGTAGGCACCGGGCAGGACCGGGAACCGGAAGTAGCGCGCGTCGGGCGGCGGCCAGCTGGGCTCGGCGCGCCAGGCTCCCGACCAGCCCTCCTGGACCTCGACGGGGGGATCGTTTCCGATCGGCGCATGGCCAGGATCTATGACGTAGCGGTCCAGCCAGCGCATCGCCTCCGCCGTGAAGCCGCTGCGCCCGAGCGTCTCGGGATTGCCGTTCTCCGCCTCGCCAGCCGCGACATGGGGAAATTGGCCGAACCAGGCTCGCCGCGGACCGGTCAGCTGGTTCCACAGGGGCAGGAAGCTCGACGCGTAGGTCTGCTCGTCGAAGAAGCCGTGGGACCACAGCACCGCGACCGGGGTGGCCGCCGCGCGCGAGACGAAGTTGCGCGCGCGCCAGAACGGCGTGTGCCGGTGCGCCACCGAGGTCTCGCGCGTCAGCCGGGCCAGGCGCTGCAGGCAGAGCGGATCCGACGGCGGACCCGTGTCGAAGGGAGGCCGCTGCGATGCCGGCAGCAGCGCCGGCGGGAGCAGGCTGAGACCGTGGTAGTAGGGGGTGATCAGCTGTCCGCGCGCGTAGGGGACGCCGTGCATGAAGAACACGCGGTGCTGGTCGATCGCCGGGCCCATGATCACCGCTGCCCGCAGGCCCCGCGGGCGATTGGCCAGGTTCATCACCTGGGTCAGGCCGTCGTAGGAGAGGCCCCACGTCCCGACGCGCCCGGTCGACCAGGACTGCCTCGCGCTCCACTCAACCGCCGCCTTGGCGTCACCCTGCTCCCCGTCTCCGCCCAGGTCCGGGCATCCTTCGCTCCCGCCCTGCCCCCGCAGCGCGACCTGGACGATCGAGTACCCGCGCTCGAATGCGACGTCGAACAGGTCCTGGTAGTAGGGCAGGATCGTCGGCCGGTCCGACGACGCCCCCGCGCCCCCGGGGGAAAGGTATGGCGAGACGATCACGATCGCGGGCGTCCTGCCATCCGGAGGGAGGTCACGGGGGCGAAAGACGTCGGCGTGCAGGCGGGTCCCGTCCTCGGAGCGGATCGTCCGCTCCTGCCAGGTGGCGTCGGCGGGGACGGGATCGGCGCCCGCAGGCGGCGCAATGCCGAGAGCGACTCCCGCGATCAGCCCGGCAATCCCGGATCGCGGTACCTTCAAGCGAAGCCTGCCCGCGAGCATCCGCCAGCGATCCTACATCATTGTAGGAAGGCGTGGATCACTCGAGGACGGTCAGCTCCTTGGGGTGCGAGGACAGCACGTCGGCTCCCTCCTCGGTCACCAGCACGAGGTCCTCGATCCGCACGCCGAAGCGCCCCGGCAGGTAGATCCCCGGCTCGACGGTGACGACGTTGCCCTCGGCCAGGGCGGACTCGCCGGCCTTGGACAGGCGCGGCCCCTCGTGCACCTCGAGCCCCACCCCGTGCCCGAGGCCGTGGCCGAAGCGCTCGCCGTGGCCGGCCGCCTCGATCATCGCGCGGGCGACGGCGTCGACCTCGCGCCCGGTTGGACCGCTCTGTACGGCGTCGAGCGCGGCCTGCTGCGCGCGCAGGACGAGCTCGTAGACCTCCTGGACGTCGCCCTCGAGCGGGCCGGTGGCGAGCGTCCGGGTGCAGTCCGAGCAGTAGCCGTCCAGGCGCGCCCCCCAGTCGACGACCACCAGCTCCCCCCTCGGGACCTCCACGTCTCGGGGCTCGGCGTGGGGCAGCGCCCCCTGCGCGCCGGCGGCGACGATCGCGGGGAACGAGGGCGCCTCGGCGCCGCGGTGACGGATCTCGTCCTCGAGGTCGAGCGCGAAGGCGCGCTCGGTCCTCCCCGCGAGCCCGCGCTCGAGCGCAGCGCCCAAGGCGTCGTCGGCCAGCCGCGCGGCTTCCGCGATGCGCCGTCGCTCGCCGGCGTCCTTGACCTCGCGCAGGCCCTCGACCAGCCCACCCGCGGGCGCGAGCTCGACGCCGTCGCCGAGCAGCAGCCCGAGCCGTGCATGGGCCTTCACCGAGACGTGGGCGTCGTCGAAGCCGAGCCGCAGCGGGCGGCGGTCGGGAAGCGCGGGCGCGACGCTCTCCAGCAGGTCGCGTTCCCCCTCCTGGCGGTCGAAGCCCTCGACCTCGCCGGCGGCCCGCTCGACGTAGCGAAAGTCGGTCACGAAGCGGCGCACGCCGTCGTCGCCGGCGCCGATCACGGCAAGTCCGTTGGTCCCCGTGAAGCCCGTGAGGTAGCGCAGGTTGACGGGCTCGCCGACCAGCAGCGCGTCGAGGTCGCGCTCGGCGACCAGCGCGGCGAGCCGTCCGGCGCGGCTCATCCGGCGAGCGCGTCCCGGAGGAGCTCGAGCGCCTCGCGGTAGCCGTCGATCCCCCTGCCGGCCACGCGACCGATGCACACGTCGGCGATCACCGACACCCGGCGCCACTCCTCCCGCGACTCGACGTCGGAGATGTGCAGCTCGATGGCCGGCAGTCCGCAGAGCTCGACCGCGTCGTGTATCGCGTAGGAGTAGTGCGTCCACGCGCCCGGGTTGAGGACGATCCCGTCGGCAAGGCCCTCCAGCCGGTGCAGGTGCTCGACGAACTCGCCCTCGTGATTGGTGTGGAAGAAGCGCAGCTCGAGCCCCAGCTCGCGGCCGAACTCCGCGATGCGGGTCTCGAGCTGGGTGAAGGTGAAGTCGCCGTAGTGATCGCGGTCGCGGCGTCCCAGCTCGGAGAGGTTGACGCCGTGCATCACCTCGATGCGGTTGCGTACGCTCATCGCGTCAACTCTTCCACGGCGGCGCGTAGGTCGTCCTCCTCTACCGCGCAGCCGGTGCGCACCCGGCCGGGTCCGTCGAGGAGCACGAAGCCCACACGGCCCTCGCGACGCTTCTTGTCCAGCGCCGTGGCGGCCACCACGTCTTCCACCTCGACCCCGTCCATCGTCACCGGCAGCCCGTGGCCCTCGAGCAGCGCGCGGACCTCGTCGCGCAGCGCCGGCTCTCCCGAGAGCCGCAGCGCGGCGAGCAGCCCGAGGCCCACCGCCTCCCCGTGGCGGTAGCGGCCGTACCCGCTGGCGGTCTCGATCGCGTGCGCGACGGTGTGGCCGAGGTTGAGCGCCTGGCGCGCGCCCTCGTCGCGCTCGTCCTGCGCGACGAGCGCCAGCTTCGCGCGCGCGCACGCCAGGACGACGTCCGGCTGCGCGGCCCCGGCGGCGCCCTCGCGCACCCGCTCCCACAGCGGGCCGCCGGCGATCAGCGCCGTCTTGACCACCTCCGCGTACCCGGCCGCGAGCTCCGCCGGGGGCAGCGTGAGCAGCGTCGCGGGGTCCACCAGGACGGCGGCCGGCTGGTGATAGGCCCCCACGTAGTTCTTGGCTTCGGGGAGGTCGAGCCCGGTCTTGCCGCCGTAGGCGGAGTCCACCTGGGCCACCAGCGTCGTGGGGACGTGCACGACCGGCACGCCGCGCTGGTAGGTGGCCGCGCAGAAGCCGGCCAGGTCGCCCACGACCCCGCCGCCGAGGGCGACGACGTGGTCGCCGTGGGCCATGCCCTGCTGCGCGAGCGATCGCCACACGTGCTCGGCGCTCGCCACGCTCTTCGCGCGCTCGCCGGGCTCGACGATCACGCTGCCCGCGAGCGGCTCGGCCAGCGCGCCGTGTAGCTCGTTGACCGTCGTGTCGGTGACGCAGAAGCGCCGGCCCTCGAGCGGCCAGAACTCCGACTCGAGCAGCCCCGGGCCGGCCCACACCGGGTAGTCGCCCGAGGCGCTGGCGGCCCACACCAGGCGCGTCCCCGGGGGGGCGTCGGCGAGGCGCGTGAGCGCGGGCAGGGCCCTGACGACCGCCGCCTGATCGCCGGGGAGGATCGCGTCCGCGCAGCGCTCGTAGAGCGGGCGGCGCTCGGCGTGGAGGGCGTCGAATGAGGCGTGGTCGCGGGCCAGCGGCCGATCGCCCCCGGCCGCGCGGCTCCAGGCCGCCTCGGGCGTAACGTCCAGCAGGACGGCGACATGGCGCTTCAGCGCCTCGCGCACGCGCTCCGAGCCCAGGCTGCCGCCGCCGAGCACGACGATCCCTCCCCCAGCACGCTCGAGCGCCTCGCACACCACCGCCTCCTCGGTCGCGCGCAGCTCCACCTCTCCCCGCACGTCGAAGAACTCCGCCAGGGGCATGCCCAGCCGCTGCTCGAGCAGCTCGTCCGTGTCGATCGCGTCGGTGGCCAGCTCGGCGGCGGCCGCCCGGGCGGCGGTGCTCTTGCCCGCCCCCATGAAGCCGATGAAGACCAGCGCGGGGGCGGTGCTCAGCGCCGGCGCCATCCGATCCGCTCCTCATAGGCGCGGACGGCGCGCACGACGTCGTCGATGTGATCGCCGCCGAACTTGCGCCGGTAGGCGTCGGCCAGCACGAACGCCACCATCGCCTCCCCCACCACCCCGGCCGCGGGCACCGTCGTCGAATCGGTGCGCTCGCGCAGCGCCTGCGCCGGCTCCTTCGTCGCGATGTCGACCGAGCGCAGCGGCTTGGTCAGCGTCGGCAGCGGCTTCATCGCCGCGGTGACCACTAGCGGCTCACCCGTGGTCATCCCGCCCTCCAGGCCGCCCGCCCGGTTGGTCTCGCGGAAGTATCCCCGCTCGGGCGAGAAGAAGATCTCGTCGTGGGCCTCGGAGCCGGGCTTGCCCGCCAGCTCGTACCCCTCGCCGATCCCCACTCCCTTCATCGCCTGGATCGAGAGGATCGCCTGGCCGAGGCGGCCGTCGAGGCGCTCCTCCCAGGAGACATGCGATCCCAGCCCGGGCACCAGTCCAAACGCGCGCACCTCGAAGATGCCCCCCAGCGACTCGTTGGCCTTGCGCAGCCGGTTGATCTCCTCGACCATCGCCGCGCTGGTCTCGGGGTCCAGGCAGCGCACCGGCGACTCGTCGACGCCGGCGAAGTCGCCCGGGGCGAGTCCGTCGTGCACCGGCGCGCGCACGGTGTTGATCTGGATCACGTGCGAGAAGACCTCGACGCCGAGCACGCGCAGGAAGGCGCGCGCCAGCGTCCCGCCGGCGACGCGCGCCGCCGTCTCGCGCGCGCTTGCGCGCTCGAGCACGTCGCGCACGTCGGAGAGCCCGTACTTCTGCGTCCCGACGAGGTCGGCGTGACCTGGGCGCGGGAGGTGGACCTCGTCGATCTCGGCCTCGACCGGCCAGGGGTTCATCCGCTCCTCCCAGTTGGCGTAGTCGCGGTTGAGCACCTGCAGCGAGACCGGGCCGCCGAGCGTGCGCCCGTGCCGGATGCCGCCGGCGACCACCGCGGCGTCCTGCTCGATCTTCATCCGGCCGCCGCGGCCGTGGCCCAGCTGGCGGCGCTCGAGGTCGCGGTCAAGATCGCCCGGCGTCAGCGTCAGGCCGGCCGGCAGCCCCTCGACGATGCAGGTCAGGCCGGGCCCGTGCGACTCACCGGCGGTGACGAGACGGAGTCCCATCCCCCCAGGTTATTCGCGACGGCGGCCCGGGGCGGGCGCAGCCGGGTTGCGCTCCGTCGCGCTTCGTTACTCGCGAACGGAGCGAATGTAGTCGAGCTGGTACTGCGTGACGCGACCCGTGGGATCGGTGACGTCGAGGTACTCCGTGTCGCCGGGTCGCATGAAGAGCGTGGAGCAGATCGTCCGATCGGGTGAGCAGCGGGCGTCGCCCTCCAGCTTGGTGACGTCCGAGGAGACGAGGAATTCCGCCGTCCCGGCGCGGCTCTGGCCGAGGTAGACGACGAGCGGCGAGCCGCGCGCGGGCAGGGGGAAGCCGTCCTCGAGCTTGCGCAGGGAGCGCGGAACGCTGGATACGCCGAAGCGGACGAGCGCCTTGGTGACCGGGGCGCCGCTGCGCACGGAGCGCCCCTCCGTGGGGGTCGAGCCGCCCGAGCTCTCCGACGAGGAGCCGCCGCCCGACTCGGAGGCGCCTCCCCCGGCGCCCGCCTCGGCACCGCCGGCGTCGACGGCCGCCGACATGCTCGGGGCCAGGGGCAGGTGCTGGGGCCGGAACGGGTCCCTGGAATCGCCCTCGACGATCCCGGAGGCGGCACTTCCGCTCACGTCGGAGATCGGGAGACCGCCATCGGCCGCGAGCTGGGAGGCGCTCGCGGGCGGCTTGGTCTCGGCGACCTGCTCCGGCGCGGGCTTGGCCAGCACGAGCGGGATCGCGACAAGCGCGGCGAGTAGCGCGAGCGCCACCGGCCACAGCTTCTTGTCAACGAGGTCGACGCGCAGTGCCTGGAGCGCGCTCATGGGGTGGGTGCGACGGTCGCTGGGGGAGTCGCGGGCGCGGCCGGCGGGTTGGCGACCGGCTGCGCGCCCGCCTGAGCGGGGGCGCCGGGAGCCGCGCCGCCCGTCAGCCCTTCGCTGGCGGGCAGCAGGTAGCCGGTCGCGGCGACCGCGGCCTTCATGTGCGGAAAGCCGCGCTGGCCGGCGGTGATCGAGAACCCGTCGATCATCAGCAGGCGGCCGCTGACGTCGATGCCGCGCCGCGTCGAGGAGATGTAGCGCTCCAGGCGCCCGAAGAAGTCCGAGAGCCGGAAGAAGGAGCCCTCGAAGTTGAAAGAGAAGGGCATCGTCGGGAACCCGGCCGGACCGACGGAGGCGCCGGGCGGCAGGCTCGCGGTGGCGGCCTGGGTCGGCGAAGCGGGAGTCGCCGCGCCGGCGGCGGGGGTGCTCGAGGCCGAGCTGGAGGTCGCCGTCGAGCCCGCGCCGCTCGAGCCCGAGCTGCTCGAGGACGCGCCCGAGCCGGATCCGGACGCCGCGCCCCCCGACGATGCCGAGGCCGAGCCGGGCGACTGGCCCCCAGCCGGAGGCGTGGCGGGCGGCGTGGGCGTGGTGGGCTGCGACCCTCCGGCGGCGGCGGTGATCTTGACCGAGCGGAAGTCCACGCCGGAGTCCTCGGCCGTGGTGTCGAGCTGGTAGACGAGCGACGGGATGTCGTCGTCGACCGGCACGGCCTTCCCCAGCCGCGCCACCGTCGCGTAGTTGGTCGCGTAGGTGGCGCGCGCCGCGCGCGAGCTCTCGAGGTTCTGGCGCGCGGTGGCCAGGCGCTCGTTCTGTGCGTTGAGCTTCGTGCCGAGGTCGGAGGCCTCGTTGCGCTTGGGCGCCAGCATCAGCATCCAGAACGCGGCCAGCGCGGCCACCGTGACGACCACCAGGATGACTGTGCGATCGCGGCGGGTCATGGCGTGGTCGGAGCGGTCGGAGTGGTGGGAGTCGTGGAGCCGGGCGACGACTGGGCGCTGCTGCTCGCGGACGCGCCCGCAGCGGCGGGCGGGGTGCCGGCGGCCTGCGGGGCCGAGCCCGATGCGGCGGTCTGCCCGGCGAAGAAGGCGACGAGCTCGAACTTGGGGAAGGTCCGGCTGCCGTTGCGGCAGTCCTGGCTGGAGCCGGCGCTCTGGGCTGCGCCCGCGCCCTGGGCCGAGCCGGCGCTTGCCGTGTCGGACTTCTCGGAGGTCCCGAGGCTGACCCGGGTGACGCCGCGCATCCGCCGCAGGCGCGCCATCACGCGCGAGACGTCGCGGTGGGACTCCGTGCAGCCGACCATCTCGATCGCCGGCGAGGGGATCGAGCCGCGCAGGCCGCTGCCCGCCGACCCGCCGCCCTCGATCGAGATCCCGGGGGCGACCGTCCCCACCACGGAGGTCACCCACACGTTGGCGGGCAGCACCTTCGAGAGGTCGCGCAGGGAGCGCTCCCAGTCGAACCGGCTCGCCGCCAGCGAGGAGACTGTCTGGATGCGCTCCTGGCTGAGCTTCGCGAAGTCGCTGAACGGCTTGAGCTCCGCGGCCTCGGCCTCGACGCGATTGGCCTGCGCGGTGACCTCGGCGAGGTCGGCCCGGCGCTGGTTGACGGTGTTGCCCGCGAGCACGTAGGCGCCCGCGCCGATGACCAGCACCGCGAGGACGCCGAGAAGCACGTAGACGCCGCCGCCCGAGCGGCTCGGCGCACCGACTCCTCCCCGTCGCGCCTCGCTCGGGATCAGGTTGACGGCCCTCACGCCGGGCGCTCCTCGACCGCGAGGCCCGCGGCGACGCTCAGCCGGCCGACGTCGACCCCGCCGAGTGCGCCGGGGTGCGCCTCGCGCACGACCCGGGTCTCGACGGGCACGCCGAGGTCGGCGGAGAGCTGCTCGGCGAAGCCCGTGATCGCGACGGCCGGGCCCGTGAGGATGGCGTGCCCGACCTCCGAGCTGGCGTCCTGGGCGCGCTGGAAGTCCAGCGAGTTGCGGACCTCGTCGGCCACCCGGCGAGCCCCGTCGGCCAGCACGGAGCGTGCGTCGGCGACGATCTCGTCGTCCCCGTCGACAGTTTCGATCGGCGTTGTGAGCCCGACGTGCGTTAGCCACTGGCGCGAGTGCTCGAGCGTGAGCGCCCGGCGCTCGGCGAGCTGGGCCACCATCGTCTCGAACCCGCCCGCAACCACGCGGGTGAACCGGCAAGTGGTGCCGTCGGCGATCGCGATGTTGGTCATGCCGGCGACGTTCAGGTACAGGGCGGGCTCCTGGACCGGGGACGCGTCGCCGAGGGCGCGGACCATCGCGAACGCCGACAGGTCGATCCCGTCGGGTCGCAGACCGGCGCCGCGGGCGGCTGCGATCAGGCGCTCGACCATGTCGCGCCGCGCCGCGACGAGGACGACGCGGGTGCGCTCCCCGTCGGGCGTCTGGACGTTGCCCATGGCGTGGAAGTCGAGGATCGCCTGATCGAGCGGCATCGGGATGTTCTCCTGCGCCTGGAAGCGCACTGCCGCCTCGAGGTCCTTTGCATCGTCGAGCCGGGGCAGGTCCAGCGTGCGCATGACGATGCGCTGGTTGGCCACGCCGAGGCGCACCCGCTTGTTGAGCTTGTGCTCCGCGAAGAGCTGGCGCAGCGTCTCCGACAGCGATTCGGCGTCGTTGACCTCGCCGTCGCGCATCACCTCGGGCTCGAGCTCGGCGATCGCTGCCCGCTCGACCGTGATGCCGCCGTTCAGGCCGGCCTCGACCGCAGCGACATGACCGGGCTCGATGTCGAGTCCGACGACGGTGCGCGTTCTGCGATTCCTGGCCATGTGTCTGAGGGGAGGGAAGGGGAAAGCCGTTTGAATGCGGCGTCAGGCGGGGTGATGCCGATCGACCGCTCCCGTCCGCATCGGCCATTCGTCCGCTCGGCTTGAGCGCCGGGCACGCCTGGCGGCCTAACGTCCAGGCGTGAAACGCGCAACCGGCCGCACGCGCCTCGGGGCCTACAGGTACGTGTCGACGTACCAGTCGACGATCTCCGGGCCGACGAACAGCCCGAAGAGGCCGCCGAGGGCCAGGAAGGGCCCGAAGGGGACGGCGGTCTTGCGCCCCTCCCGCGCACCCTTGCGGGCGATGATCGCCGCCCCCAGCAGCGCCCCGGCGAGGAAGCCGAAGAGCATCGCCGGGGCCACGGCCCGGCCGAGGAAGAGGCCCATCACCGCGGCGAGCTTCACGTCCCCCATCCCCATCCCGCGCGGATAGGCCAGCGCCGCCGCGAGCAGGAACCCGCCCGCGGCCACGGCGGCGATCGCGTGCTCGGGGAGGCGGTCGGCGTCGGTGAGCGCCAGGATGATCGGCGCCGCGATCGCCGCCGGGAGCAGCAGCCGGTTGGGGATGATCCGGCGGTCGAGGTCGATCAGCGCCACGGGGATCAGCAGCGTCACGAAGACCAGCCCCAGCCAGGCGTCGCGGTCGGCGCCCTTGACCAGCACCACCGTGACGAACAGGACCGCCGTGGCGAGCTCCACCAGCGGATAGCGCGGCGAGATCGGCTCGCCACAGTGGCGGCAGCGACCGCGCAGGAGCAGCCACGAGACGACCGGGAGATTGTCGTAGGGCTTGATCGGCGTCCCGCAGGACGGGCAGCGCGAGCCGGGCGACGCAAGCGACTCGCGCCGGGGCAGCCGGTGGATGACCACGTTGAGGAAGGACCCGATCACCAGGCCCATCACCCCGGCGAGCACCGCGTAGGCCGCCAGCATCGCTGCGGCACCCTAGAGGGTGCGGAAGTCGCTCCCGGTGCCCTTAACGCAGACGAGGCGGGCCCGAAGGCCCGCCTCGTCGCTTACGTCAGGACTGGAGTCAGTCCCTTACCACTTGGTGGCGCCGGTCGAGGGGCAGGCGCCCTTCGAGATCGGCTCGCAGGTACGAATGATGGTGCCGTCAACCTGCCTCGCGATGCGGAACAGGTGGTCACCACCCTTGTCGTTCTCGGACTCGGCCTCGACGGTGAACGTCGTGGCGTCAGCGGCCGAGACGGAGACCTGCCCGTTGCCGGTCCCGTACGCGAGGCCGGTCAGGGCGTCGCCGCCCTCGGTCAGCTCCGTCGCCGTGTCGCAGTTGAGGTACGTACGCTCGGTGGCGAAGCACGACTCGACATGCGAGACGAGGTTACGGGCATCTGACTTGGCCGCCGCGTCCTCAGCCTTGCCGCGCTGGCCAAGGAACGAGGGCAGGGCGATCGCGGCAAGGATGCCGATGATCAGAACGACAACGAGGAGCTCGATCAGGGTAAAACCCTGCTCGTCCTCAGCGCGGTTGCGCAGCTTCTGCAGCATTGATCCTCCTTGGATCTTTTTCTTGGGCCTATGCCGCCAGAGCCGCGGTGATCCGACTGCCGTCGGGTCTCAAGTTCAACCCCGGTGACAACCCGGCTTCCTCGACGCCCTCTACGGCGACTTGGAGGACCGTGGCTTTGCGTCCCGCCCTCACGGGCAGTTTGCCTTTGGCACCTTGGTCTGGCATGTCCCGTATCGGGTCTAGACCCCATGCCCTTGAGCGCTTGGACGGACGTCGCAAGGGTTTTTTGCACGAGCGATGACGAGGGATGAGGAGGTTGGGGAAGGTCAAGCGGCGCAGCCGAGGCCGGCTGACCTTGCACGGCGATCGCTAGCCTGGCGGAGTGCTGGCCCGCCGCCTGCTGCTGCTCTCGGCGCTGCTGCTCCTCACGGGGGTGATCGCCGCCGCGCTGGCACCCCAGGAGACGCGCCGCCCGGCGGACACGACCGCGACGGACGTGCGTCCGCGACCGCCGCGCGCCGGCGCGCGACCGCCACCGAGCGTCCTGGTGCGGCGGCTGATCCACACCAACGCCGAGGATCCACCGCTGACCCGCGCGCGCGTCGGCCAGCTGCTCGAGCTCTCCTTCGCGGTCGACCGCCCGACGACGCTCTCGATCGACGGCTACGACCGCATCGAGGCCGGCGACCGCGACTCCCCCGCGCGCTTCGACTTCATCGCCCGCCGGGCGGGGCGCTTCCCCGTGCGCCGCCGCGACGACGATGCCACGGTCGCCACGCTCGAGGTCGGCCCGGTGCGCTAGTCGGCCGTCGTGTCGGCCGAGCCGGCTTCGCCGCCTGCGTCCGACTCGCCGCCCGCGTCCGCGCGAAAGCGCGCCTGAGCGTCGTGCTCAGGGATACGGCGCCCGCTGCCCTCGCACCACGGGCATTCGACGGTGCTCGCCTCACCACCCTTGTTGGAGATCACGGAACCCGTCCCCCGGCACGGGCGGCAGGTCTCGTCGTCCTGGGCGGGGCTGTCATCGGGCGAAGCCACGGCGCGCGAGCCTAGCGCGCCGTCGCCGAGCTGGCTGGGGAGCGGCCAGGAGCGGCCAGGCCGCCTCGCGCTACTTGATCTGGTCGTAGACCCGGAACATCGGCAGGTACATCGAGATCACGACGAACCCGACGATGGAGCCCACCATGATGATCATGATCGGCTCGAGGATCGACGTCAGCGCCTTGATCGCGGCGGCGACCTCGTCCTCGTAGAAGTCGGCGACCTTGGAGAGCATCCCGTCCAGCGCGCCCGTCTCCTCCCCCACGCCGATCATGTGCACGACCATCGACGGGAAGACGGGGACCGACTTGAGCGGCTCGTTGATCGTGCCGCCGCGCTTGACCGAGTCGATCACGTCGTCCATCGCCCGCTCGACGACAGTGTTGCCCGCCGTCTTGCCCGTGATCTCGATCGCCTGGAGGATCGGCACGCCCGCGTTGAGCAGGGCGGAGAAGGTCCGCGACCACCGCGCCAGGGACACCTTCTGGACCACGTCACCGATCTTCATCGGGATCCGCAGGCGAAAGGCGTCCCACTGCGGCCGCCCCCAGGAGGACTTCTTCCACTGCTGAAAGCCCACGGCGGAGCCGACGGACAGCACGATCAGCAGGTACCACTGGTGGGTGACCACGTTCGAGACGCCCACCGTGAACTTCGTCAGCGAGGGCAGCTCGCTGCCGAACTCCGAGAAGACCTTGGCGAACACGGGGACGATGAACGCGACCAGCGCGACCAGCACGACCAGCGAGAACGTCACCACGACGCCGGGGTAGACCATCGCCGAGCGCACCTGACGGCGCAGCGAGTCGTCCTTCTCGAGCTGGTCGGCGGTGCGCATGAGCGCGCTCTCCAGCACGCCGCCGGTCTCACCCGAGCGGACCATCGCGACGTAGAGGGGACCGAAGGTCTTCGGATGGCGCTCGAAGGAGTCCGACAGCGGAAGCCCGGCCTCCACGTCCTTGCGCACGGCGGTGAGCACGTCCTTGAGCTTCTTGTTCTCCGTCTGGTCCTCGAGCACGTAGAGGGCGCGCAGGATCGTCATGCCCGACGAGACCATCGTCGAGAGCTGACGGGTCATGATCGTCAGGTCGCGCGGCTTGATCCGGTTGAGGAACGGGAGCTCGATCTCCTTCGAGCCCTTCTTGGCGTCGATGTCGAGGACGATCAGCCCGCGGGCCTTGAGCTGGTCCGAGACCGCCTGCTTGGAGTCGGCCTCCACCTCGCCGCGGGCCTGGGCCCCCGCGAGGTCGATCGCTCTGAAGACGAACGCCGGCATCCGTCAATCCCTCACGCCGCGGCGATCGTGGTGGCGCCGATCAGCCGGCGCAGCTCCTCGGGGCTCGTCGCGCGGGACTCGGCCAGCGCGCGGCTGATCTTCCCGGCTCGCACGAGCGAGGCCAGCGAGGAGTCCATCGTCTGCATGCCCTGCGCGGCGCTGGTCTGCAGCACGGAGTAGATCTGGTGCGTCTTGCCCTCGCGGATCAGGTTGCGGATCGCCGGGGTCGGGACGAGCACCTCGCTGGCCAGGCAGCGGCCGGCGCCGTCGGCCGTGGGCAGGAGGGTCTGGGTGACGATCCCCTGAAGCGCCACGGAGAGCTGGACGCGCACCTGGTGCTGCTGATGGGGCGGGAAGACGTCGATGATGCGGTCGACGGTCTGCGGCGTGTCCTGCGTGTGCAGCGTCGCGAAGACCAGGTGGCCGGTCTCCGCGGCGGTCAGAGCCGTGGAGATCGTCTCGAGGTCGCGCATCTCGCCGACGAGGATCACGTCGGGGTCCTGGCGCAGCGCGGCGCGCAGGGCGGCCCCGAAGCTCTGGGCGTCCGAGCCCAGCTCGCGCTGGTTGACGATGCAGCGCTTGTGGCCGTGGAGGAACTCGATCGGGTCCTCGATGGTCATGATGTGCTGCTCCGACTGCTCGTTGATCTCGTCGATGATCGAGGCCAGCGACGTGGACTTGCCCGAGCCGGTGGGGCCGGTGAACAGCACGAAGCCGCGCGGCTTCTTGCCGAACTCGTGGATGATCGGCGGCAGCCCGAGCGTCTCGATCGGGACGATCTCGGCCGGGATCAGCCGGAAGGCGGCGCCGATCGCCGATCGCTGGAAGTATGCGTTGACGCGGAAGCGGGCACGGCCGGGGATCGAGTAGGCCAGGTCCACCTGCCAGTCGGTCTCCAGGCGCTGGCGCTGATCGTTTGAGAGGATCGAGTAGACGATCTCGCGCGTGTCGGTGGGCGTCATGACCGGATAGCCCTCAAGCGGCGTGAGGCGTCCGCGCACGCGGATCGTCGGCGGCGCGCCCGCCGCGACGTGCAGGTCGGAGGCGCGGCGCTCGAGCGTCTCGATCAGGACGTCGGCAAAGTCGAAGTTCATCGGAGGGTTCCCGTTTCCGTCGCAGGGATGGACAGCGTTCAGTTGCCCTTATCGGCAGATCCGCCGGAATCCGTCACCCTGGCGACTTCCTCGATGGACGTGCGCCCCAGCTTGACCTTCTCCAGCCCGTCGTCGCGTAGGCGCCGCAGGCCCTCGCGAACAGCCACCTCGGCGATCACGTCCGCGGAGGCTCGCTGGAGCACGAGCGAGCGGATCTCCTCGGACATCGGCATCACCTCGTAGAGGCCGATCCGGCCCTTGTAGCCGGTGTTGTTGCAGCGTCCGCACCCCACCGGCTCGTAGGCCTCGAGGTCATAGGAGCACGAGAACCCGTTGTCGCGCAGCTGCTGGGCGGGCAGCAGGACGCGCTTCTTGCAGGTGGAGCACAGGGTGCGCGCGAGGCGCTGGGCGACGATGCAGTCGAGCGAGGACGCCACCAGGAAGGGCTCGATCCCCATCTCCAGCAGGCGCGTGATCGCGGTCGGAGCGTCGTTGGTGTGCAGCGTGGAGAGGACGAGATGGCCGGTCAGCGCCGCCTCGACGGCGATCGTCGCCGTCTCCGTGTCGCGGATCTCCCCGACCATGATGATGTCGGGGTCCGCGCGCATCATCGAGCGCAGGCCGTTGGCGAAGGTCAGCCCCGCCTTGGTGTTCACCTGCACCTGGGTGATCCCCTCGAGCTGGTACTCGACCGGGTCCTCGATCGTGATGATGTTCTTCTCGGTCGTGTTGACCTGCAGCAGCGCGGCGTAGAGCGAGGTCGACTTGCCCGAGCCGGTCGGGCCCGTGGCGAGCACCGCGCCGAAGGACTTGTGGATCGCGCACTCGTAGCGGTCGCGCTCGGCCTCGAGCATCCCGAGCTTGTCGAGCTCCATCACCACCGACTCCTTGTCGAGGATGCGCATCACGACGGACTCGCCGTGGACGCTGGGCAGCGTGACCACGCGCACGTCGACATGGTGGCTCTCGATGTTCAGCCCCACGCGGCCGTCCTGGGGCAGCCGGCGCTCCGAGATGTCGAGGTCGGCCATGATCTTGATGCGCGATACCACGCCGCGCACCATCCGGCGTGGGACGGTCGCCGAGGCCGACAGGACGCCGTCGATGCGGAACCTCACACGCATCTCGGCGCCCTCGGGCTCGAAGTGGATGTCCGACGCGCCCTGCTCCACGGCCTGGGCGACGATCGAGTGCACGAGCTTGATCACCGGAGCGTCGTCGGCGGACTCGCGCAGGTCGACGATCTCGGCGGGGCCCTCCTCGTCGGCCTCCTGGTCGGCGGCCTCCTGGACCACGTCGTCGAGGCGGTTCAGCCGCGTCGTGAGCGCGTTGACGTCCTCGCGCGAGGCGACCGCCGGGCGCACCTCCAGCCCCGTCATGATCGCGATGTCGTCGACCGCCAGGACGTTGGCCGGGTCGACCATCGCCACGAGCAGCGTGCGCTCGTCGACGAAGGCGACGGGCACCGCCTCGTAGCGGCGCGCCGCCGAGGCCGAGATCAGGTTTGCGGCGCCCATGTCGACCTTGAACAGGTTGAGGTCGAGGTGGTCGAGGCCGTAGCGCTCGGCGACCGCGCGCGCGAGCTGGTCCTGGGAGAGGGCGCCGCTCTCCTGGAGCACGCGCTCGGGCGTCGTGCCGGTGCCCCGCGCCGACTCGATCGCGGCATCCACGCGCTCGCGGTCGACCAGGCCCAGCTCGACGATCACGTCGGTGAGGAAGCGCCCGGAGCCACGCCGGCGCGTCGGCGAGGTGATCCCGGTCGTGGACGCCGGGTCGACCTCGTCCTCGTACGCGGCGGCGACCGCCTCGGTGCCGGACGGAGGGACGGGTCGGAGGTGTGGCGTCGTTTCGCGTTCCACGAGGTGGGTCCGACGCGCAGGAGCGCCGAGGCGCGCGCCCGCACGTGGAGACATTGGTCCATCGGCGCCTCAGGCGGCGGCCTTGAGCCGCGCCCCGGGCGGGGCGGACGCGCGGCGAACGCTCAGGCCGCGCGGACCGCTGCGCGCATCGCTTCGACCGGCGCCGGTCGCCCGGTCCAGCGCTCGAACGAGAGCGCGCCCTGACGCACCAGGACCTCGAGGCCGTCGACGACCACGACGCCCGCGGCGCGCGCCGCGGCGACGAGCGCCGTCTCTCGTCCGCCGGGCCGGTAGACGAGGTCGACGACGCATGGGTAGGCGCCGACGTTCGCCGCGTCGAGCGGAAGCTCGCGCCAAGGGTCCTCGTCCGGGACGAGCCCCGCCGCCGTGCAGTTGACCAGGACGTCGGCCGGCTCGATCGCCGTAACCGCCCGCGCGTCGAGCTGCTCGCACAGCGCGCGTGCCCGGTCGGGGGTGCGGTTCCAGACCAGCACCTCGGCTCCGGCGCCGCGCAGGGCCCACACGGCGGCCCGCGCGCTGCCGCCGGCGCCCAGCACCAGCGCCCGCGACCCGGCCGGGGCGGCCGGAAGCGCCGCGAGGAGGCCGGGGGCGTCCGTGTTGTCGGCGCGGATCCCCGCGCCGTCGAAGGTGAGCGTGTTGGCCGCGCCGATCTCGCTCGCCGCGGGGGTGGCCTCGTCGGCCAGCCCCAGCGCCGCCTCCTTGTGGGGGATCGTCACGTTGACGCCGACGAAGCCCGCCCCGGGGAGCGCGCGCGCCGTCTCGGCGAAGAGCTCGGGCGGCACGGGGAGGCGCTGGTAGCGCCAGCCGGCCAGCCCGGCGGCGCGGTAGGCGGCCTCGTGCATCGCCGGGGAGAGGCTGTGGGAGACGGGCCACCCGAGGACCCCGGCTCGCGCGGCGTCTGCGTCGCCTGGTGCAGCGATCGTCAACGTGCGCCGGCTAGCACTTCACCGGTGAGCGCCCGCCCTTGGCCTCGCGCGCCGAGTTGTAGCGGGCGGCGTCGCGCTGGAACTCCGCGTCGGTCTTGGAGAAGGCGTGCTCGCCGCAGCGCCCCGGCTTGACGACGAAGTAGATGAACTGCGTACGCGCCGGGCGGGCGGCCGCGCGGATCGACTCGATCCCGGGGTTCCCGATCGGGGTCGGGGGCAGCCCCTGGCGGCGGCGGGTGTTGTACGGGGAGTCGATCGCCAGCTCGGACTCGCGCAGCGGGGTGTCGAAGTTGTTGGTCGCGTAGCGGATGGTCGCGTCGATGCCGAGCGGGATCCCCTCGCGCAGGCGGTTGTAGATCACGGAGGCGATCAGCGGGCGCTCGCGGTCGAGCTGCGCCTCGCGCTCGATCATCGAGGCGATGATCAGGACGTCGTAGGGCGTCAGCTTCGCGCGGCGCGCGGCGCGCAGGTCGACCGTGGCGAACTGCTTCTTGAACGTGTCCAGCTGCTTGTTGACGAGGTCGGTGACCGACGCGCCGATCCTGAGCTCATAGGTCGAGGGGAACAGGAAGCCCTCGAGGTTGGGCGTGGAGCGCGGAGCGCCGTAGCGCCGCGGGTCCAGCCGCGGCGAGCGCACGGTGGCGGCGGCGTAGGAGCCGCGGATCGAGGTCTTCGCCAGCAGCGCGCTGGCCTCACGGCGGGTGCGACCCTCCGTGATGGTCACCGGCGTCGTCTTCGGCTGGGGCGGCCCCTTCACGAGCGCGTCGAGCGCGGCGGTGTAGCTCATGCCGCGCGGCAGCCTGTAGCGCCCGGGCTTGATGTCGTCGCGCTCGGAGCTGAAGCGCGTGCGCAGGTTGAAGAAGAAGCTCGACGAGATCACGTCGCGCTCGGCGAGCACGTCGGCGGCGTCCCCGATCGTGGCACCGCGTGGGATGACCACCGAGACGCGCCCGGTCCCGTCGCCCTGAAAGGGCTGGAACAGCGCGAACAGGAACCAGATCCCCACCGCCGCGACCAGGAGCGCGGCGAGGGCGGCGATGCGCGGGCCGAGGCGGCGGACGCTTGAGCCGGGCGCGCTCCCGGAGGGCCCGGACGGCTCGCCGGGCGCTCGCCGGCGCAGGCGCCGGGCGCGACGGGCGGGAGCGTCGAGCGCGCTCCAGTCGTGCTCGGGCTCGTCGTCGAGGACGACCGACGGCGCGTCGGTCCCGGGGCGGGGCGGCCGTGCCGGGGCGGCCGGTGCGCCACCGGCCTGGGGACGCGTCGGGCGCGGCGGAGGAGGCGACGGAGCCGGACGCGCCGCCGGCGCCTTGGGCGCCACGGGGGCTGGAGCGGCCGCGGGCGCCTGGGGCGCTGCGGGGGCCGGAGCCG
>Ga0208612_1000070_pt1 | contig 68456 bp, 68 predicted proteins | sample AntDryMetagUQ889_FD_188089 | JGI IMG/M metagenome (GOLD analysis project Ga0208612, IMG submission 188089) | Polar desert microbial communities from Antarctic Dry Valleys - UQ889 (SPAdes) | ecosystem: Environmental > Terrestrial > Soil > Desert | place: Antarctic Dry Valleys | collected 2008-12-31 | reverse complement strand
TCGGGCTTGCCCATGCCGCCGGCATGGGCGGCGCCCTGCTTCCTTGACCAGCTCGATCTTGCCCGCCCCCGCGCACACGCGGCCGCGGAATCAATCATCAGGCGCGGCGCGCGACGCCCAGGACGTGAGGCGTGGCGGGCGCGATCAGCACGGACGGGCGGAAGGGGAAGCGGCGGATGCGCTCGATCTCGAAGCCCGCGCGCTCGATCGCGGCGGGCGTGTCGCGCGTGACGTGGCACCCGCCGGCGATCCGCGGCCACACCACGTCGACGGCGCGCTGAAACCGCGCGAAGCGCGGGGACTTCGCCAGCACGTGCTCGTAGAAGCGCAGCTCGCCGCCCGGTGCGAGCACCCGGTGCAGCTCGCCCAGCGCCCGCTCCTGCGAGGCGACGGAGCACAGCACCAATGACACGACCGCGGCGTCCATGGTCGCGTCCTCGGCGGGCAGCCGGTCGGCGAGCGCGTTCTCGACGCGGACCGCCACCGGCGCGCGGGCGGCCGCCTCGCGAGCGCGCTCGCGCAGGTAGCGCTCGGGCTCCACGGCGATCACCTCGACCACGCCCGCGGGGTAGTGGGCGAAGTTCAGGCCATTGCCCGCGCCCACCTCCAGCACCCGTCCGGTCAGGCCGGCGAGGAGCTCGCGCCGGTGGTCTCCCTGTCCGGACTTCTCGGCCTGGCGGCTGAGCCGGTCGAACATCCGCGCGAACACCGGATGGTGGACCTGCTCGCTCCCGCTCGCCATGGCGCGGACGCTAGTACACCCCCGGCGCGGTCGCGCGCAGGGGCGACTGTAGCCTTCGGCGGCCCGTGGCCTTCTACGTCACCACGCCGATCTACTACGTCAACGCGGCGCCCCATCTCGGGCACGCGTACTCGACGATCGGCGCGGACATCCTGGCGCGGCACATGCGCCAGCGGGGCGAGGAGGTGTTCTTCCTCACCGGCACCGACGAGCACGGCGAGCCCATCGCTCAGGCCGCGGAGCGCGAGGGCGTCACGCCGCGCGAGCTGGCCGACGCCAACGCGGAGCGCTTCAAGGCGCTGATGCCGAAGATCAACGTCTCCAACGACTTCTTCATCCGCACGAGCGACCCCGAGCACGAGGCCAAGGTGCAGGAGGTCCTCCAGCGCGTGTACGACAACGGGCACGTCTATCCGGGCACCTACGAGGGCTGGTACTGCCCGCGCTGCGCCGACTTCAAGACCGAGACCGAGCTGGGGGAGGGCAACACCTGCGCGATCCATCACATCCGGCTCGAGCGCGAGAAGGAGGACAACTGGTTCTTCCGGCTGTCGTCGTTTCAGGAGCCGCTGCAGCGCCTCTACGCGGAGCGCGAGGACTTCGTGCTCCCGCGCAGCCGCGCCAACGAGGCGCGCTCCTTCGTCGAGCAGGGGCTGCAGGACGTCTCGCTCACACGCGCGCGATTGCGCTGGGGCGTGCCCGTCCCCTGGGACGAGGGGCAGGTCTTCTACGTCTGGTTCGACGCGCTGCTCAACTACTTCACCGCGCTCTCCTACGCGCGCGAGGGGGAGGACCTCACCTCGCAGTTCTGGCCGGCGGACTTCCACGTCATCGGCAAGGACATCCTGAAGTTCCACGCTGTCTTCTGGCCGGCCCTGCTCCTGGCCGCAGGATTGGAGCTTCCCCGGCACGTGCTGATCCACGGCTACCTGCTGATGCAGGGCGAGAAGATGTCCAAGTCGCTTGGCAACGTGCTCGATCCGCTCGAGGTGGTCGAGCGCTACGGCGCCGACGCGCTGCGCCACTACTGCTTTCGCGAGGTCTCCTTCGGCCAGGACGGGTCCGTCTCGACCGCCGGCTTCGAGGCGCGCTACGAGACCGAGCTGGCCAACGACTACGGGAACCTCGCCTCGCGCGTACTGGCGATGGTCGAGCGCTATCGCGAGGGAACCGTTCCGGACGTCGAGCCGGATCCCGAGCTGGCGAGCGACTTCGACGCGCTCCCCGGACGCGTCGCCGATCTGATGGACCGCGCTGAGCTGAGCAGCGCCCTGGACGAGATCTGGCAGCGCGTGCGGCGGCTCAACCGCTACGTGGAGGAGCGCGCGCCGTGGCAGCTCGCGAAGGACGAGGCCCAGGCGCCCGCGCTGGACCGGACGCTGCGCTCGCTCGTCGAGGGCGTGCGCGTGGTGACCGTGCTGCTGCACCCGTACATGCCCGAGACGAGCGAGCGCCTGCTCGGGGCGCTCGGACAGCCCGACCTCGCGCTCACCGCCGCAAGATTCGGGGCGGGCGCCGGCGGCGCCGCCGTCGGGTCGACGGGCCCGCTCTTCCCCAAGCCGTGATCGACTCGCACACCCACCTGGACGTCTGCGCCCGTCCCGACGCCGAGCTGGTGGCCGAAGCTGTCGCTGCCGGCGTCGAGCGGATGCTGGCGATCGGGATGGACGGCGCATCGTGCCGCGCGGCGCTGGCCGCGGCCGACGCCTTTCCCCAGGTCAGCGCCGCGGTCGGGCGCCATCCCAACAGCGCGAGCGGTTTCGACGACGCCGATCTCGCCGAGCTGCGGGCGCTCGCCGCGCACGAAGGGTGCGTCGCGATCGGCGAGACCGGGCTGGACTACCACCGCGACCGGGTTCCGCGGCCGGACCAGATGCGCGCGTTCCTGGCGCAGATCGAGCTGGCGCGCGAGACCGCCAAGCCGCTGGTCATCCACACGCGCGACGCACAGGAGGACACGCTCGCCGTCCTCGACGAGCACGCCGGCGGCGTCCCAGTCGTCATGCACTGCTTCTCCATGCCGGAGCGTCTGGACGACTGCGTCCAGCGCGGGTTCTACATCTCCTTCGCGGGCAACATCACCTACCCCTCCGCCGAGGACCTGCGCGCGGCGGCGAGGCGCGTCCCCGCCGAACGCCTGCTGGTGGAGACCGACGCCCCGTACCTGGCGCCCCAGCCGGTGCGCGGCCGCGAGAACGAGCCCGCGCACGTCGTCCACACCGCGCGCACCGTTGCCGAGTGCCGCGGGACCTCCTACGAGGAGCTCGGGGCGACGGTCGACGCGGCGGCCGCCGGGGTGTTCGGCTGGTGAGCGTGCCCGCCGCGGGGCGGCCGCCGGCGGGCGAACGGCTCCCGATCCAGCCGAGCCTGCGACGGCTGCGCGAGTTCGACATCCGGCCCAACCGCGAGCTCGGCCAAAACTTCCTCGTCGACTCGAACCTGCTCGCGGTGGTCGGCGGCGCGGCGGAGCTGACCTCTCGCGACGTCGTGCTGGAGGTCGGCGGGGGGCTCGGAGTCCTGTCGGAGTACCTCGCCGCGCGCGTCGCGCATTTGCACGTGGTCGAGGTCGACGCGAGTCTCGAGCCGGCGCTGCGCGACGCCCTGTCGCCCCACGCCAACGCGACGCTGCACCTTGCCGACGCGCTCGCGATCGACGTCGAAGCACTGCGTCCGGCGCCCGGCAAGGTGGTCGCCAACCTGCCCTACGGGATCGCGACGACCGCGATCCTGCGGACCGTCGTCGAGCTGGCTTCCTGCCGGCTGTGGGTGGCGATGGTCCAGCGCGAGGTCGGCGAGCGCCTCGCCGCCCGGCCCGGCTCGCGGGTGTACGGGATCCCGTCCGTACTCGCACAGCTGCACTGCGACGTCGAGGTGCTGCGACCCGTCTCGCGCACCGTCTTCTTCCCCGTTCCGAGGGTGGACTCCGTCCTTGTGCGCCTGCGCCGCCGCGCGGGCGCCGACGCGGTGCCGGCGGGCGTCGCGCAGCTCGTCGCGGCGGCGTTCGCGCACCGGCGTAAGGCGCTTGCCGGCTCGCTCGCCCTCGCCCCCGGCGCTCCGGGCGGCGTCCGCGAGCGCACCCGCGCCGCCCTGGAGGCGATGGGGCACCCCGCCGACGCGCGCGCCGAACGGCTCTCGCCCGAGGACTTCCGCGAGCTGCACCGAAGGCTGGCCGCGTGACGGAGCTGTGCGCGCTCGCGCCGGGGAAGCTGAACCTGTGCCTGTTCCTCGGCGCCGGGCGGCCGGACGGACGCCACGAGTTGGTCTCGGTCGTGGAGTCGGTTTCGCTCGCCGACTCCGTCGAGCTCGATCCGGCGCCCCCCGGGGCGGTGGACGACGAGGTCGTCTGCCCCGGTGTCGAGGGGCCGAACCTGGCCGCCGAGGCGCTGCGCGGCTTTCGCCGCGCGACCGGCTGGGACGGCGCGCCGGTTCGCGTGCGCATCGACAAGCGCGTGCCGGTGGCCGCGGGGATGGGCGGAGGATCGGGCGATGCCGCGGCGGTGCTGCGACTCCTCGCGCGGGTCGCGGGGCGGCGCCTCGACGAGCCCGCGGTGATCGAGCTCGCGCGCGCGCTCGGGGCCGACGTCCCCGCCCAGGTGCAGCCCGGCCTCTTGCTGGCCGAGGGCGCCGGCGAGCGCGTGACGCCGCTGGAGCCGCTCGAGGAACACGGCGTCCTCGTGCTGGCGCTCGAGCACCGTCTCGCGACCGCGTCGGTCTTCGCCGAGGCCGATCGCCTCGGCCTTCCGCGTGCCGCGGAGGACCTCGAGGCGCGCGGCGCCGAGGTGCGCACTGCGTTCATCCCGGGGGGGCCGCTGCCGCTTGCCCTGCTGCGCAACGATCTCGAGCCGGCCGCGCGCTCGCTCTGTCCCGCCGTTGAGCCCGCGCTGGCCGACGCGCGCGCGGCGGGCGCGGCGCACGCGATGGTAAGCGGCTCGGGCCCCACCGTCGTCGGGCTCTTCCCGGGCCCCGGGGGTGCTGACGCGGCGCACGCCGCGGCCGAGCAACTGGCCGGCCGCGAGCCCCGCGCCTGCGCCGCCCGGCCCGTGCAAGCCGCCTTCGCCGCCCCCGCCGTCCGCGAGCCCGCGCGGTGAGAATCGGGCCGCTGATCTTCGCGGCGCTGCTGGCCGGGCTCGTGGCCTGGCGGTGGCGGCGGACGTCGACGGAGAACCGCGTCATCGCGCTGGTGGCGGCCGCGGCGCTGGCCGTCTACGGCAGCGGCCTGGTCCACCCGCCCAACATCGAGAAGCTGATCCTGGACGCGGGCGCGGCGCTCGGCCCGTACGCCTATGTCCTCGTCGGCGTGATGACGTTCCTGGAGACCGGCGCGTTCGTGGGGCTCGTCGCCCCCGGGGAGTTCACGATCATCCTGGGAGGAGTCGTGGCCGGACAGGGCGAGATCAACGTGATCGTCCTGATCGGGCTGGTGTGGGCATGCGCGGTCCTCGGCGACACCACCTCGTTCATGCTCGGTCGTCGTCTGGGGCGCGAGTTCCTCGTCAAGCACGGCGCGCGCGTGAAGATCACCGAGGCCCGCCTGCAGCAGGTGGAGGGCTACTTCGAACGCCACGGCGGCAAGACGATCCTGATCGGGCGCTTCGTCGGTCTGCTGCGTGCGCTCGGGCCGTTCATCGCCGGCGCCTCGCGGATGAGCTTCCGGCGGTTCTTGCCCTTCGACGTCGTGGGCGCCGGGCTGTGGGGAGCCTTCTTCTGCATCCTGGGCTACGTCTTCTGGCAGTCCTTCGACCAGGTCGTCGAGGTGGCCAAGCGCGGCGCCTTCGCGCTGGGGACCGTGATCACGCTGGTGATCGGGGGAATCGTCGCCTACCGCTACCTGCGGGTGCCGGCGAACCGCGAGCGCGTCAAGGCGTGGGTGGACGAGCAGGCCGAGCGCCCGCTGCTGCGCCCCGTCGCGCGGGTCGTGCGCCCGGTCTACCGCCACATGCTGCGGCCGGTGTGGCGACGGGCGGCCGGGCCGCTGCGCTTCTTCTGGGAACGCGTCACGCCCGGTCAGCTCGGGCTCGAGCTGACCACCCTGCTGGCCGTCGCGCTGGTCGGGGGCTTCGTGTTCGGGGCGCTGGCCTCGCTGGTGAGCGACCACGAGGTCTTCACCGGCGACGGACGCGCCTTCGACCTCGTTCGCGACCTCAACTCGGGCGGTCTCGTCGACGCGGCCGAGGTGTTGACCCGACTCGGGTCGCTCCCGGTGACGGGGCTCGTGACGGCGGTCGCGGTGACCTACCTCGTCACCCGGCGCGAGGCGGTGGAGGCCGGCACGCTGGTGATCGCTTCCGTGCTCACGTTCGCGGGCGTGCACATCGCGAAGGCCGCGGAGGACCGCCCGCGGCCGATCGGCGGCCTCGTGGGGACCGAAGGGTCGAGCTTTCCCTCGGGGCACGCCGCCTACGCCGTCGTCTACGTGGCGATCGCCGTGGCGCTCGCCCGAGCCTTCCCGGGCTTCGTCTACCGCGCGGGCGTGGTCATCGGGGCGCTGGTCCTGGCCGCCGTCGTCGGGCTGACGCGGATCTACCTGCGCGCGCACTTCCTCTCGGACGTCCTCGCCGGCTGGGGCCTCGCCGCGGCGATCTTCGCGATCTGCGGGATGGTCGCGATGATCGTCGCCTTCTTCCGGCACAATCCCGATCGCCCATGACCAACACCGCGATCACGTACGCGGTCGCCGCCTTCGCGGGCGTCTTCTCGCTCGCCGCGTTCGCCGGCTGGGTGCTCGTCCCCGCGTGGACGGCGTACAGCCGTGTGTGGGAGCGCCTGGCCGCGGTCTTCCTCTCCTTCTACGTGCTGCTGACCTTCCTCGCCCTGGGCGCGCTCGCGGGCGCGGGCGTCGTGTACTTCTGGGATCGCTTCGCCTAGTACTCGCGCGCGTCGGCCTACACTGTTGACATGTCCACGCCGGCCCGGCGCCTGCGTGAAGCCGCGCCGCCAGACGCAGCGCCGGACGGACCAGAGCTCGGCGCCCTCGAAGCGATCTCCGCCGCGGTGGAGTCGGGCGCCGGCCTGCCCGAGGTCGTCCGCGCGGCCGCGCGGGCGCTCGACGCCAGCCTGATGCTCCTCGATCCCGCCGACGGCGTGCTGGCGGTGGCGGCGCGCTCCTCGGCGGACGAGCGCTTCCTCGCCGCCGCCGGTCCGGAGGTCGAGGTCGCCGATCTGCGCCTGGCCGACGCGCCGGTGGGGCGGCTGCTGATCCGGCCGCGATCGACCCCGGCCTCGCCGGCGCTGCTCTCGCTGGTCAAGACGCTGATCGCGTCGGAGGTCGAGCGCGTGAGCGCCCCCGGCCGCGCATCGGGGGAGGCGATCACTTCGCTGCTGCGCGCCGCGCTCGGCCGTGACGCCGCAGACCCCGCCGAGCTGGCGCCGCGCGGCGCCGAGCTCGGCGTCGACCTGGAGGGCGGGGGAAGCGTCGTGGTCGCCCGCGCGCATCCGCTCGTCCCGACCGAGGACGACTGGCGCGCGCGCGTCCTGGCGGTCGCCGAGCGCGGCGCCCGGGCGGCCGCGCCCGCGGCGATCGCCGCGCTCGTCGACGGGGAGGGCCCGCGCGCCGACGAGGTGGTGATCCTCGTCCCGGGGCCCGACCCCGACGAGGGGATCGGCCGCCGGGTCGCCGAGGGCGTCCTGCGCGAGCTCCAGGCGGGCCTGACGGGATTCTCGTTCGCCGTCGGGCGCTCGCGCGTGGCCGGCGGGCCGGCGGAGCTCGCGCGTGCGGGCAACGAGGCGCTGCTGGCCGCCAACGTCGCCGAGGGCGACACCGAGCCCGCGGTCCTGGCCTTCCAGGAGACCGGCGCCTACCGCATCCTGCTGCCCGCGATGAGCGAGAACCCGGAGGAGCTCCAGCGCTTCTACGCCGACACGCTCGAGCCGGTGATCGCCTACGACGAGCAGTACGAGACCGATCTCGTGCCGACGCTGGAGACGTTCCTCGACTGCGACGGCAACGTGGCCCAGACCGCCCAGCGCCTCTACACCCATCGCCACACGGTCCGCTATCGCCTCGAGCGCGTGCGCGAGCTCTCGGGCCTCGACGTCTCCTCCAGCGACGGTCGCGAGAAGCTCTCGCTGGGGCTCAAGGCGATGCGCGTGCTCGGCATCGCCGCTCCCCAGGGCCCGGCGACGGAGACCGGGGCCGAGGCGGGCCGCGTCCCGCGTGGGCGCCGCTGAGCAGGGGCCTGCCCTCGGCGCCGAGCGATCTGCCGCGCCGCCTCGCCGGCGGCGCACGCGCCGGCGAGGGTGCCTATCATCGTGAGGTGAAGCGTGAGTCAGGCGGGTTGGCCCGTGCTCTGGCTCCTGAGGGTCTTCGTTCACGCCGGGTAAGGGGGAAGCTCGAGTGCGCCGATTCGCCGTCGTCTGCCTGACCAGCGTCGCAGTGCTCGCCGCGGCGGCACCCGCCGGCGCCACGCCGACAGCCACGACCGAGGCCGAGTACATGGCGTACGACCGCGTCTTCCCGGATCCACTCGCCGGCTGCACGGCCCTCAGCTTCGCCTGCTCGCCCAACGCGCAGGGCACCGTACCGGCCACCCAGTTCATCCAGTACACGGAGTTCGTGGACTCGCTGAAGTACATGAACAAGAAGGACGAGTGGAAGCGCTACCTCGAGGTCTGGCCGCTGGACGGCAAGCTGGGCAGCGGCTGGGGCAGGGACGAGCCGGCCGCCTTCCCGGGCAACAACCTCGGCAGGTTCGAGTTCACCCCCAAGCCCCACTACGAGTCGGCCGGACTGCCGACGTCGACCCTGGACCGCAAGAAGTCCGACCTGTTCGTGCTGCGCGTGACCGACGAGACCGTCCCGGACGCGCACAAGAAGCGCATGACCCTGTCGCTGTCGATCCACGGCATCGAGCGGGCGGGCCTCGAGGGCGGCACGCGCGCGATGGAGGACTTCGTCACCGCCGCGACCACGGGCCGGAAGCACGATCCGATCGTCCCGGCCGAGGTCACGGAGGGCGCGCCGACGTTCGCCGAGGTGCTCAAGAAGACGATCATCTACTTCACCTATCCGAACCCCGACGGCTGGCGCCGCGGCGCGGTGTCGGAGGGCGGGGTCTTCTTCCAGCGCTACAACGGCAACGGCGTCGACCCCAACCGCGACTACCCCGACATCGGCTACTCCTTCCGCGGCTACAGCGGCGGATCGGAGCCCGAGACGCGGGCGTTCCTGAAGTTCTACGAGGGCGTGCGCTCGCGCGGCGGCGACTTCGCCGCCGGCGACGACCTGCATGGCCAGCCCTACGCCGACGCGCTCTCCTACACGCTGCTGCCCCACGGTCGCCACGACCTGGCCAAGGACGCGCGGCTGCGCGAGGCGGCCAAGCAGATCAACCGCGCGCAGTACGAGGCCACCAAGTGGTCGCCGATCATCCAGGACAACGACGAGCCGGTGGGCGGCGGCGCGCCGTGCGTGCCGGGCGCGCTGGGGGACACGTGCGCCCAGATCTACGCGCAGACCTGGGGCTCCGTCTACGACACGATCAACTACACGACGACGGGCACGCTGGGCGACTGGTTCGACTCGAGCATCGGCCTGAAGGCCGACGGCATCGACAACGAGATGTCCTTCTCGCACCTGGACAAGAACATCGTCTTCGACCCGCACACCGAGCAGCTCCACGTCGACGGCAACAAGTCGCTGATCTACTCGCACCTGGCCGACATCCTCAACCCGATCACCGCGAAGCTGAACGCGCCGGGGCCGCAGGGCTACGTGCCCAACAGGCGCCTCAGGCGCGAGACCAAGACCTTCAAGCACCAGGTTCGCCGCACGCACGCCCAGAAGGACATCGAGGGTCAGGTGGGCACCGCCGACCCGGCCGAGGGCGGCAAGATCGTGATCCCGTTCCAGGTCAAGCGCGTGGCCCCGCCGCCCAACAGCCAGGAGTACGGCATCTACAACGGCGGGATGCGCGTCGACGTGACGACGCCGAACGCCCAGGGCGTGGGAACGGGGAGCGCGACGCTCCAGGTGCAGTGCCGCGGCTGCGACGACCGCCACGCGAACATCGAGCCGGATGAGGGCTGGACCACGATCGCCGAGGACTACAACCAGTCCCAGATCTACGCGCAGTCGGGCGTGACCGCGGCGGTCAACCGCCCGCAGGCCAACCGCACCACCGACGACGGGCGCCGCGTGCCTGTCGAATGGCGCGCGCTGGTCTCCCTGCCGGCCGGCTCAACCGGCACCGCGAAGATGAACGTGGACTTCACCGGCGACCCCGCGACCGCGGACGCGACGAGGGGCAGCGACCCCGACAGGCTGCGCGGCTACGACGTCGCCAACACGGACTTCTTCGCCGACCTCAACAACCACATCCCGGATCCCGCCGACCGGTTCCGGACGCGGTCGCCGCGTCGCGTCCTGTCCGGCGAGCAGACGCTCAACGCCCTGGACACGCTGGTGCTGGCCGACGAGGCGCTGCCGGGCTACACCGGCAAGTACGAGGGCGAGGTGCGCGGCAGCGGGCCGCCGACGGAGAGCTTCGGCATCGCGCATGAGACGCCCACCACGCCGGGCCAGGGTGCCGAGAGCTGCCGCCGCGACGCGACCACCACCGAGAACCGCGACTTCACGATCGACCCCGCCGACGGCAACTCGTCCCTGCGCGTCCACGTCCAGTGGGCGCTCGAGACCAACGACTGGGACCTCTTCCTTCAGCGCAAGGTCGGCGACGAGTACGAGGACGTGAAGTCCTCGGCCGGGTTCATCGGCACCAGCGAGGAGGTGCTGCTGGAGTACCCGGCGCCGGGCGAGTGGCGCGTCCAGGTCGTCAACTGCTCGGCCGCCGACCAGGAGTGGACCGGCACGGTGTCCTTCAAGGGCATCCCGCAGGCCGGCGCGAGCTCCTTCACGCGCGCCGAGAAGGACGCGTGGATGAAGGCGGTGCGCGAGTGGGTCAAGAAGGGCAACACGCTGGTCCTCACCGACGGCGCGCTGCGCGCGCTCGGGGACCTCACCGACCTTCCGGGCGACTCCGTCCGCCGCCAGACCGTCTACACGGGCCAGATGACCTTCGCCACCAGCGACGACGAGGCGGAGATGACCGTCGACGATCCGCTGGCCGAGGGCGTCGATCAGCCCGGCGCCCGCTTCAACAGCGGCTTTCGCCGGCAGGTCTTCGAGCCGACCCCGCTGGGCTTCGCGATCCAGAACAAGGCGGGCGACGACCAGTCCTTCGCGCGCCAGTACGACATCCACCGCGGGCGGTGGCAGGACGCCGGCGGCCGCACCGCGGCCACGTCGGCGAACGCGGGCGCGCGCGACGCCGAGCCGGTCTACGACCGCGTCACGCTCGGCGAGATCCCGCTCGGCCAGGGAAGGATCCGCGTCGCGGGCGCGATGCTGCCCCAGCCCTCGGAGCAGTACGACCACCCGCTGGGCCTCGAGCCCTACGCGGTCACCTACACCGGGTACATCGTGATGTGCAACCTGCTCGGCGCCACGTGCGAGACGAGCCCCAAGCACCCCTGAGCGGGCCCGAACGCGAATAGGATCGGCGCCGCAATGGCCCTCGTCGACCTCTCGGCGCCGATCGAGCCCAGCCCGCCGGACACGCCGGCGCTGCTGGCCACCGAGATCGCCTACTCAGACCACGAGCAGGGGGCGCGGGACATCGAGACGCTGCTGGGAGTGCCGCGCCGGCTGCTGCGCGACGGCGAGGGCTGGGCGGTCGAGGAGCTGACCCGGTTCGGGACGCACAACTCCACCCACGTCGACGCGCCCTGGCACTACAACAGCACGATCGCCGGCGAGCGCGCCCAGACGATCGACGAGCTGCCGCTGGAGTGGTTCCACGGGCCCGGCGTGGTGCTCGACATGACCGCCAAGGCCGACGGCGATCCGATGACCGAGGCCGAGGCCGAGGCCGAGCTCGAGCGCGTCGGCCACACCCTGACGCCGGGGGACATCGTGCTCGTGCGCACCGGCCGCGATGCCTTCTACGGGCAGCCCGACTACATCGCGCGCGGGCCGGGGGTGACGGCGGAGGCGACGCGGTGGCTGTGGGAGCGCGGCGTGCGCGTGATGGGAATCGACGCCTGGGGCTGGGACGCCCCGCTGCACCTCCAGGCCGAGGCGGCGCGAGAGCGCGACGAGCCGGGCATCTTCTGGGCGGCCCACCAGGCCGACCTGCCCTACTGCCAGATCGAGCGCCTGGTCAACCTGGGCGCGCTGCCGCCCGACGGCTTCAGCGTCGCGTGCTTCCCGCTGAAGATCGTCGGCGCCAGCGCCGGCCCGGCCCGCGCCGTCGCGATCCTCCCGTAGCGATTGAGGCTGAGACCGTGGCCGTCGGCATCGTCACGGGCTCGGGCATCCACGCCCTGCCGGACTTCGAGGACGCGCATCCCGAGGAGATCGCCACGCCCTGGGGACCCGCCGAGCTGAACCGGGGGCGGCTCGCCGGTGTCGGCGCGCTGCACGTATCGCGCCACGGCGAGGGGCACGTGCGCCTCTCCAACCACGTCAACCCCCGCGCCAACCTGTGGGCGCTGCGCGAGGCCGGGGCACACTGCGTCGTCGGGTGCACCGCGTGCGGAGCCCTCGACGCCGACATTCCGCTCGGCAGCCTGATCTTCTTCGACGACCTGCACTTCCCGGCGAATCGGCTTCCCGACGGCTCCCTGTGCACGTTCTTCGCCGAGCCGGGCGACCCGCTGCGCGGCCACTGGATCTACGAAGCCCCGTTCTCGGAGACGCTGCGCGGCACGCTGGTCCGCGCCGCCGGAGAGGCGGGCGTGCACGGGCGCGACGGGGGCTGCTACGGGCACGTCGACGGCCCGCGCTTCAACACCCGCGCGGAGATCGCCCAGCTCTCCCGGGCCGGCGTCACCGCGGTCAGCCAGACGGCCGGCCCCGAGACGGTCCTGGCGGGGGAGCTGGAGCTGCCCTACGCCCTGATGGGCTTTGCCACCGACTACGCCAACGGCGTCGCGCCGCAGCCCACGCCGGTCCAGGAGCTGATCCGGCTGATGGGCGAGAGCGCGGCGCGCTTCGCCGCGGTGCTCGAGGTTGCGCTGCCGCAGATCGACGCGCAGCCGCCAGAGGGCGCCGGCGTCGTCTATCGCTTCGAGCGGTCCTGAGCGCTTCGGTCTACGCGGTCTCCTGGATGTTGGCCTTCACCTGATCGACGACCTCGGGCGGAAGCGTGTCCATCCCGTGGGCCTCGCGCGCGTGCACGGCGGCCTTCTCCAGGACCTCCTCCTCGGTCTCGCCCTGAATCGAGGCAGAGCAGTCGGGCACGACGGCGGAGCAGGAGAACTCCTTCATGACCGGATCCTTTCCATGGGTGACACCGGCAGTCGCGATCCTACGCCTACTCCGCGGCCTCGCGCTCGGGCCGCTCCCCGAAGAAGCACGAGTACGCGAAGGCGCCAACGTGACGTGATCGCTCACGGGCGCCAGCCTATCCGGGGGCGGGCGCAGCGATCGGGGTACCCTTCCGGAGCTTCCCTGGGGAGTGGTGTAGCTGGCTCGCACGGGAGACTTTGGCTCTTCAGGCCCGGGTTCGAATCCTGGCTCCCCAGCTTCAAGGACCCGTCCGCAAAGCGAACTAACGTTCGTGTCGTGAGGGCGTCGGCACGGTACACCGAGGACCAGGTTCGCGAGGCGGTCGCGTCCGCGCGATCACTGTCCGAGGCGCTTCGCCGGCTGGGGCTCCGCCCAGCAGGGGGAAATCACGCGACGCTGCGGCAACTCATCGCCGACTGGTCGATCTCCACCGAGCACTTCGACCGGAACTGGGGTCGGCGGGCTGGCGCCGGGGCGCCGGCCACGCCGCTGGAAAAGGTTCTGGTCGAGGGATCGACGTATCACCGCGGACACCTCAAGGAGAGGCTGCTTGCGACGGGTTTGAAGCGGCCCGAATGTGAGCTGTGCGGGCAGGGGGAGATGTGGCGCGGACTTCGAATCGCCCTGATCCTCGATCACGTCAATGGCTTGCCGACAGACCAGAGGCTCGAGAACCTGCGGATCGTCTGTCCCAACTGCGCGGCGACGCTCGATACCCACTGTGGCCGGAAGAACAAGCGGCTGCCGATCGAGCGGACGTGTGCGAACTGCGGCGCCATTTTCCGCCCGCAGTATCAGCGCCATCGCTACTGCTGCTCGGCGTGTGGGAGCCGTCATGACAACCGACGGCGCGGTCCCCAGCCCGAGCAGCGCAAGGTGGCGCGTCCAAGTCACGATCAGCTGGTGGCAGACGTGCACGCGATGGGCTTCTCCGCCACCGGGCGCCGCTACGGGGTCTCGGACAACGCGATCCGCAAGTGGCTGCGCCAGTACGAGAGCGAGCGCGCGAACGGCGAGCCCTGACCGACCACCCGCGGCTACGATGCGAAGGTGGCCGCTCCGACCGTCGTCATCCTCGCCGCGGGGCAGGGCACCCGCATGCGCTCGGCCACGCCGAAGGTCCTGCACGAGATCTGTGGCCGCCCGATGGTGCACTGGCCGATCGCCGCCGCCATGGAGGCGCGCGCGGGGCGGGTGGTGGTCGTGGGAGGTCCCGACGGGGCGCTGCAGGACCGCCTCCCCGACGGCGTCGACCTCGCGACGCAGGCCGAGGCCCGCGGGACGGGAGACGCCGTGCGCGCAGCGGAGCAGCTGATCGACCGCGACGGGACCGTCGTCGTGCTGGCCGGCGACGTGCCGCTGATCACCGCCGAGGCGATCGCGTCGCTGGCGCAGGCCCATGAGGCCGATCGCGCCGCCGCGACCATGGCGACCGTCGAGCTGGCGGACCCGACCGGCTACGGGCGCGTCGTCCGCGACGCCGACGGCGGAGTCGATCGCGTGGTGGAGACCAAGGCCCCCGGCGACGCCTCGGCAGATGAGCTCGCGATCCGCGAGGTCAACACCGGAGTCTTCGCCTTCGATGCGGGCGCGCTGCTCGACGCGCTCGAGCGCCTCCGTCCCGACAACGCCCAGGCCGAGTACTACCTCCCCGACGTGCTTCCCGTGCTGCGCGCAGCCGACCGGCTGGTGGCGGCGTTCCCGGTCGCGGACCCGAACCTGATGCTCGGCGTCAACGACCGCGTCGACCTGGCCGCCGTTCGCGCGCTCGCCCAGCGGCGGATCCTCGTGGCGCACATGCGCGCGGGCGTGACGATCGTCGACCCCGCCACGACGCTCGTCGACGCGGACGTCGAGCTCGGACGCGACACCGTGGTCGAGCCCTCCTCGTTCCTGCGCGGGGACAGCAGCGCGGGCGAGCGCTGCCGGATCGGCCCGCTCACGACCCTGATCGACAGCGCGCTGGGCGACGAGGTGACAGTCCCGCACTCCTATCTGGTCCAGTGCGAGGTGCGCTCCGGGGCCAGCGTCGGGCCCTTCGCCTACCTGCGCCCCGGGGCCGTGCTGGAGGAGTCCGCCAAGGCCGGGACGTTCGTGGAGATCAAGAACTCGCGCATCGGCGCCGGGACCAAGGTCCCCCACCTCTCCTACATCGGCGACGCCGACGTGGGGGAGGGCTCGAACCTCGGCGCCGGCACCATCACCGCCAACTACGACGGGCGCGACAAGCACCGCACGACGATCGGCGCCCGCGTGAAAGGTGGCGTCGACACCGCGTTCGTGGCCCCGGTCGAGGTGGGCGACGACGCCTGGACGGCGGCCGGGTCGGTCGTCACCGAGGACGTGCCGCCCGGCGCGCTGGCGATCGCGCGAGCGCGCCAGCGCAACGTGGAGGAGTACGCGGCACGCAAAGAGCGCGAAGGGCGGTGAGGCCGGCCCCCTTCGCCGTCGCCGGCGCTGCGTACACTGCCAAGCGTCATGAGCGCCACGGAGACGAGGCCGGAGGACCAGAGCAGCCTCGAAATCGCCTACGACAAGCGGCTCATGCTGTTCGCGGGGCGCGCGAACCCGGAGCTGGCCTCCCGCATCGCCGGCAAGCTCGGCGTGGACCTCGGCCCGGTGACGCTACGGACGTTCTCCAACGGGGAGGTCTACTGCCGCTACGAGGACTCGATCCGTGGCGCCGACGTCTTCATCGTGCAGCCGACATGCGGGAACCCCGCCACCGGGATCACCGCCAACGACGCGCTGATGGAGCTGCTGGTGATGATCGACGCGGCGGTCGGCGCCTCCGCGCACCGCGTGATCGCCGTGACCCCGTGGTACGGCTACTCGCGCCAGGACAAGAAGTCCGCCCCGCGCGAGCCGATCACCGCGCGTCTCGTGGCGCGGATGTTGGAGGCCGCCGGCGTCGACCGCGTCCTCACGATGGACCTGCACTCCGGCCAGGCCCAGGGCTTCTTCCAGAAGCCGGTCGACCACATGACCGCCCTGTTCATGCTCACGCAGTACTTCGACGACCAGGGTCTCGAGGACCTGGTCGTCGTCTCCCCCGACGCCGGGCGCGTGAAGCTCGCGAACAAGTTCAAGGACAAGATCGGCGCCGACCTCGCGGTGCTGACCAAGGAGCGCCCCGCCCAGCAGGTGGCGGAGATCGGCTACGTGATCGGCGACGTCAAGGACCGTACCGCCGTCCTGGTCGACGACATGATCGACACGGCGGGGACGCTCAAGGTCGCCGCCCAGACGGTGCTCGACGCCGGCGCCGCGCGCGTGTACGCGGCCGCGACCCACGCGATCCTCTCGGGCAACGCCTACGAGAACCTCGCTTCGTCGGGCTTCGAGCAGATCGTCGTCACCGACACGATCCCGCTGCGGCCGGGCGCCCCCGACAACATCCGCGTCCTCTCGTGCGCCGACCTGCTGACCGACTCGATCCGCCGCATCTTCACCGACGACTCGGTGAGCGACGTCTTCGGCGGCGAGAACCAGCTCTTCTAGCGAGCGCGGCCCCGTGGCCGATCCGGGCGCCGCCCGCCTGATGGAGTTGCTGGGCCTCGGCGAGGAGGAGTTGTGCACGGTCCTCGACGTCGATCCCCTGACCTTGCTCTCGGGCGATCTCGACCACCGCCCTGAGCTGCCGATCCTGCTCGACCTGCTCTCCGAGGCCGAGGAGCGCGTCGCGCCAGCCGTGCTGCGGCGGTGGGTGCGCGCCGCCGGGCCGGCCGGCGATCCAGATGCCGCCCGGCGCCCGATCGACATGCTGCTGGCGTGCGACTTCGCCGCCTTCGAGGACGCCGTCGCCACGCTGGCCCAGCGTGGGTTCGTGCTGCGCGGCGGAGGGCGGAGCTGAAGCCGAGGGGCCGAGCGGCTACTCGGGCTCGGGCCGGCGCTCGCCGGGCCACGTTCCCGTCAGCGAGGCAAAGCCCTTCGCGCCGGCCCGATCCACCGCGGCGCGGGTGACCTTGAAGGTGATCCCCTGCACCGCCGCCGCGGCGAGCACCCTCGGCCAGCTGGCCTCCTCCGTGGTCGGCTTGGGGGGCTCCTCCTTGTCGATCAGCCCCCAGATCTGCTCGAAGATCTTCTTGGAGACCAGGCCCGCGAGGAGGCCGAAGATGATGCCCAGCGGCTTGTAGACGAGCTTCACGGTGCCGAGCCTAGCGCGTCACGCCGGAGGCCGATCCGGCACGATCCGCCCGGCCCGTGGGTAATCATCTCCTCCTCGCTGGCCGATCCCTACCGGAGGCCGACCATGCACGAGGACGAGCACCGCGACCCCCCCGACGCAGCCGACGAGCTGCTGCGCCGCGCGCTGGTGCACGAGGAAGCCTCGGCCGCGGTCGCGCTGCAGGTCCGCGGGCTCCCGCTCTCGGACACGGTGACCGTCATCTTCCACGGCCGGCGTAACCTCGCGACCGTGCAGACCTACATAACCGCCGGCGGCCATGGCGCCGGCACCGCCGTGTCGCCCGCGGAGCTGATGCGGGTCCCGTGTGACCTCGATCTGGCCAGCGCCGAGGATCGAGAGGAGGCCGAACGCCAATACGCCCAGCAGGCCCGTGCGCTGCGCGATGCCCTCGTCGGAGCCGACACCGTGCTCGACCTGTGGCGCGAGTCGCTCGGCGAGGTGGCCGAGGACGAGGTGACCGTGCACCGGTCCGTCGAGCTCGACGTCGCGCTGCCCGCCCACCGCCTGCTCCCCGTCGCGCTGATCGCTCCAGACCGCCACCTCGTCGTGGCGCCGGTCTGCGGCGCGCGCACCCTGGCGGCGGGCCGCCCGCCGCTGGGGATCGCCTGCGCCCAGCAGGAGGTCGCGCGCGTCTACCCGCTCCCCGACGACCCGCAGCGCTGCCTCGAGGACTTCTTCACGCTCGCCTCGGACCACGCGCGCACGCTGGCCGACCAGCTCGATCACCAGGAGGCGTCGGTCGAGCGCTTCCTGGAGATCAACGGCGACGACGACGCGCAGCCGGCGGCCGGCTAGCGTCTGCGCGAATGACCAACGCCGACGAGATGCTCACGGTGGCGGGCTCGCGCGCCGAGGAGCTTGCGGCCCCGGGGCTCAGTCCGCGGCCGCGCCGCAAGGTGGCGGTGCTCGCCTGCATGGACACCCGGATCGACCTCTTCGCGATGCTCGGCCTGGAACGCGGCGACGCGCACATCATCCGCAACGCCGGCGGCCTCGTGACCGACGACGCGATCCGCTCGCTGAGTGCCTCGCAGCGGCTGCTCGGCACCGAGGAGATCGTCGTGGTGATGCATCACGGGTGCGGCCTGCACCGCGCCTCCGAGGACGACTTCGCACAGACGCTCAGCGCCGACGGCGTCCTGCCCACGTGGCGGCTGGGGGCCTTCGACGACGTCGACACGACGCTGCGCCAAAGCCTCGCCCGGCTGCGCTCGAGCCCCGAGCTGGCGGCGCGAGACCACATCCGCGGCTTCGTCTTCGACCCCGAGACGGGGGCGCTGACCGAGGTCCGGACGGGGCCCGGCTAGGTCGGGCGGTCGCAGCCGAGCTCCCGCGTCAGGGATCATGGCGCGCCTCATGCCGCGCCGCGCCCGGATCGCCGTCCTCGTGCTCGTCGCCGCGGCTTTCCTCGCAACGAGCCTGCTGCTGGCACGTCTGCTCGCGGCCGGCTCGGCCGAACGTGACGCAGTGATCTCGGTCGTCAAGACCCAATCCCGTGGCGACGCCGATGGCGTGATCGACGCGATCGCCGGCTGCCGGGCCGAGCCGGCGTGCGGGCCTCGCGCACGGGCCAACGTCGGCCGCCTCCAGAGCGCCGGGAAGGTGCGGGTGCTGCGCCTGGACGGGCCCTCCCGGCTCGCGCTGGGCGCCCGCACCGGCACCGCGCGGATCGCATGGCGGGCGGGCGCGCGGCTGCCGGTCGTCCAGTGCGTGCGGGTACGGCGCAGCGGGGATCTGCTCTCGGGCTTCGATGTCGAGGTCGCCGAGCTCGGCGACCCGATCGGGCGCGAGGCGGGCTGCCCGAGCGATTAGCGGCGGGCGGGGAGGCGGTCCGGCGCAGGCCGGCGGTCGGGCTCGCGGGCGGGCCGGCGGGCGGGCCGGGGGACCCGCTCGGAGAGACGCACGGGCTCGCGCAGCCGCACCCGCGCGGGCACGGCGTGGGAGAGCGGGATGCCGCCTCCGTCGGGCCCGCCGGGCTCGCGCGGGGCCGGGCGGTCGTTGCCTTCGCCTCCGCCTCCACCCCCGTCGTCGGGGGGCGACCACGGGCGCACCGGGTCGCTGCGCAGGAACATCACGAGCAGCATCGCGACGAGGCCCAGGCCGATCACGTGCAGGCCCGAGAACAGCAACAGCAGCTTCACGTCGGGCGACACGCCGTCAGGGTAGCGCGCGCTCCGCGCCCGTTCCGGGTAACCGTCGTTCGCTACCATCGGCGCCGCTCATGGCCGCCCGCGACACCACCCGGCTCTCGGTTGCCGCCCGCGAGGCGGCGGGATCCCGGACCGCCCGGCGCCTGCGCCGGGAGGGGCGCGTTCCCGGGGTGCTCTACGGCGGCGACGGCGGCTGCGTCGCCTTCCATGTCGACGCCCGCGTCCTGCGCCAGGCGCTGGCCCACGCCGGCGCGGTCATCGACCTCTCCTTCGACGGCGAGGACGGCACGCCGGTCGTGCTCAAGGACGACCAGCGTGACCCCGTCACGGGCACGCTGGTCCACGTGGACCTGCTGCGCGTCCGCCTCGACCGCCCCATCCACGCCACGACGATCCTCGAGCTCCACGGCGCCGAGGAGGCCCCCGGCGTCAAGGAGGGCGGGATCCTCGAGCAGGTCACGCGCGAGCTCAACATCGAGGCGCTGCCCACCGCCATCCCGGACGCGATCCACCACGACGTCTCGGAGATGGAGATGAACGACACGCTGATGCTGTCGGCGATCACGGCGCCCGAGGGCGTGGCCCTGCTCGACGACCCCGACGAGACCGTCGTCGCCAACCTGTCTCCGCCGCGCATCGAGGAGGAGCCCGAGATCGAGGAGGAGACCGAGCTCGTGGGCGAGGACGGCGAGCCGGTGGAGGCCGCCGAGGGCGAGGCGGCCGAGGGCGACGCCGCCGGCGGGGACGAGGGCGACTCCGGCGGGGGCGACTCCGGCGGCGAGTAGGGGCGCGAGCCTCTGCGCCTCTTCGGCGCCCCGATCGACTGGCTGATCGTCGGCCTGGGCAATCCCGGCGACCGCTACGCGGCCACCCGCCACAACGTCGGCTTCGAGATCGCGACAGCCCTCTCCGAGCGCTGGGAGCTGCCCCGGCCGCGGCGCAGGTTCCAGGGCGTACTGAGGGAGGGGCGCACCGGTCCGGGAGGCCCCCGCGTCGCGATCCTGCTGCCCCAGACGTTCATGAACGACGCCGGGCGCTCGGCGGGACCCGCGCGCGGTTCGTTCAAGCTGCCGCTGGAACGGGTGCTCGTCCTCCATGACGAGATCGACCTGCCCTTCGGCGAGGTGCGGACCCGGCTCGGCGGCGGACTCGCCGGGCACAACGGCCTGAAGTCGCTTGCGCGCGAGCTCGGGGGCCCGGGCTTCGTTCGCGTGCGGGCCGGCGTGGGCCGGCCCGAGTCGACGGACCCCGAGATCGTCTCGGCGCACGTCCTGGGCCGGTTCCGCGAGCCCGCCGCGGAGGTCCGCGCGCTGGTCGAGCGTGCGCGCGACGCCGCCGAGCGCGTGGTGATGGGCGAGGAGGCGCCCGCCTAGCGATGGCTTCCACGCGGGACTGGAACGCGCGCGCCTACGAGCGAACGGCACAACCGATCCAGGATCTCGGGCGCCGCCTGCTCGACGGCCTGGAGCTGCGCGGGGACGAGACCGTGCTCGACGCCGGGTGCGGCTCCGGCGGTGTCACGCGGGCGCTGGCGCAGCGGCTGCCTCGCGGCCGGGTGATCGCGGTCGACGGCTCTCCCTCCATGGTCGCGCTCGCGCGCGAGGCGCTCGCCGCGTCGGGACGGGTCGAGGTGCTGCTGGGCGATCTGGCCGAGCTGGAGCTCGCCGAGCCCGTGGACGTCGTGTTCTCCAGCGCCACCTTCCATTGGATCGCCGACCACGACCGGCTCTTCGCGCGCCTGCATGCCGCCCTGCGGCCGGGCGGGCGGCTGCTGGCCCAGTGCGGGGGGGAGGGGAACATCGCCGAGACGATGCGCGCGCTGGAGGCGGTCTCCGGCGAGGCGCCCTTTGCCGCCCATCTCGCAGGCTGGGCGGGGCCGTGGACCTTCGCCGCTCCGGAGGCGACGGTGCAGCGGCTCGAGCGCGCCGGGTTCATCCATCCCGAGGCCGGGCTGCACACGGTGACCGTCCGGCCCGACGAACCGCTCGAGTTCTTCCGCACGGTCATGCTGGGCTCGCACCTGGAGCGCCTCCCGGCGGCGCTGCGCGAGCCGTTCACCCGCCGCGTCGTCGGGCGGCTCCCCTCCCCGGTGTCGGTCGACTACGTGCGCCTCACCCTCTCGGCGCGAAGGCCCTGACCCAGCGCGCCGGATTCCCGCGAGGCCGGCGGGACGGCGCGCGCGGCGGCGTAGAATCGGTTTCGGCCGCGCCTCCGCGCGGTTCCTTTGCGTGCCATGTCGCTGAGACCGCTACTCGATTACGCCACCGACGACCCGGCTGCGCTGGCGCTGGCGCGGGACGGCGGCAGCGCCTTCGTGTCCCCGTCGCTGCGCCCCTACCTGATCGCGGCGGTGGTCGACGGAGGGGCGCTCGCCGGGCGTCCCGCCCTGGTGGTGGCCGCCGACGACCGCGCGGCGCGCGACCTCGCGGCCGACCTGCGCGCCTGGCTGCGCCCGCGCCCGGTCCGCTTCTATCCCTCGCGTGGCGTCGCCTACGAGTCCCACCTCGCTCCGCCGCCCCACCTGGTCGGGCTGCGCGTCGCGGCACTCGACGCGCTGCTGGCCGAGCCGGATGACGAGCCCCCGGTGGTGGTGGTCAGCGCGGTCGCGCTGTCGGAGAAGGTCCCCGACCCGGCGCTGCGGCCGCACGGGCTGACGATCCGGCTGGGGGAGCTGCTCGACCTCGACGAGCTGGCAGAGGAGCTGGTGCGCGCGGGCTACGAGCGCGTCGACCAGGTGGAGGATCGAGGCCAGTTCGCCGTCCGTGGCGGCCTGCTCGACCTCTACCCGGCGACGGAGGAGCGCGCCGTGCGAGTCGACCTCTTCGGCGACGAGGTCGAGTCCCTGCGGTGGTTCTCGACGTTCACCCAGCGCTCGCTGGGCGAGGCGGAGGTCGTCGAGGTCGCCCCGGCGGCCGAGCTGGCGGCGGAGCACCGCGAGCTCGCCGAGATCGCGGCGCTCGAGGGAGCCGACGAGCGACCGGACGTTGCCGAGCTGCTGCCGGTCGCCGACTTCCGTGCCTTCCTCGACCTCGCGCCGGCGCAGTCGGCCGTCGTGGTCTCCGCCGAGGAGGACGTCGGCCCCGCGCTGGCCGATCACTGGCAGGACGTAACCACCGCTTTCCACGACGCCGACGCCCACGACCTCTACGTCCGCCCGGCGGAGATCGAGGCCGCGCTGGACGAGCGCGCGCGGATCAGCCTCACCAGCGTCCCGACCGGCCAGGACGTCGCGTTCCACGCGCAGGCCGCCGACACCGCCGCGCGCTCGCTGCGCGAGGCCGAGCCCGAGCTCGAGAAGCTCGTGCGCTCGGGTTACCGAACGGTCGTCGCGTGGCCCCGCCGCGGCGAGGGCGAGCGTGCCGCCTACAACCTCGCGCGGCTCACGGCCGCGTGGACGACCGAGCACGCCTCGCCCGAGGCCGGCCTGCGCTTCGCCCACATCTCGCTGCGCGACGGGTTCATCGCCGCCCCCTTCAAGCTGGCGGTGATCCCCGAGCACCGGCTGTTGCGCCGCCGCCGCGCGCAGCCGCCCACCGGCCCACGTCAGGGCGCGCTGCGCTCGTTCGCCGACCTGCGCACCGGCGACTTCGTCGTGCACGAGGACCACGGGATCGCGCGGTTCGCCGGGTTCGAGACGCGCACCGTCGCGGGGATCACGCGCGACTATCTCTACCTCGAGTACCAGGGCGACGACCGCGTGTTCGTCCCCTCCGAGCAGCTGGCGAAGATCTCGCGCTACGTCGGCGCCGGGGGCGACGCGCCGACGCTCTCGAAGCTGGGCGGCACCCGCTGGGAGCAGATGAAGGCGCGGGCGCGCCGCGCCGCCCAGGAGCTGGCCGGCGAACTGCTCAACCTCTACGCGGAGCGCCGCCGGCGCACGGGCCATGCGTTCCCGCCCGATTCCGAGTGGCAGCGCGACTTCGAGGCCCGTTTTCCCTTCCAGGAGACCCCCGATCAGCACGACGCGATCGAGGCGGTCAAGGCCGACATGGAGGCGCCGCGGCCGATGGACCGCCTGATCTGCGGCGACGTGGGCTACGGCAAGACCGAGGTAGCCCTGCGCGCGGCCTTCAAGGCGATGGAGAACGGCAAGCAGGTGCTGATGCTCGTCCCCACGACGATCCTCGCCCAGCAGCACCACGGGACGTTCGCCGAACGCCTGCGCGACTGGCCGTTCACCGTCGAGCAGGTTTCTCGCTTTCGCTCGGCGCGCGAGCAGCGAGCGGCGGTGAAGGGATTCGCCGCGGGGAAGGTGGACATGCTGATCGGCACCCACCGGCTGCTCTCACGCGACATCCGCCCCAAGGACCTCGGTCTCCTGATCCTCGACGAGGAGCAGCGCTTCGGCGTGCGCCAGAAGGAGCTGCTGCGCCAGCTCAAGCTGCGCGTGGACGTGATCTCGATGTCCGCCACGCCGATCCCGCGCACGCTCCAGATGTCGCTCGCCGGGATGCGCGACATCTCGGTGATCGAGACGGCCCCCGAGGGGCGGCGGCCGGTTCGCACCTACGTCGGGGAGTACGACGAGGAGCTCGTCCGCCACGCGCTCGAGCGCGAGCGCGCGCGCGCCGGGCAGGCGTTCTTCCTCCACAACCGCGTGGAGTCGATCGACGAGACCGCCGAGCGTCTGCGAGGGCTCTGCCCCGGCATGCGCTTCGAGGTCGCCCACGGACAGCTCGAGGAGAAGACGCTCGAAGAGCGGATGATCACCTTCCTGCGGGGTGAGGCCGACGTGCTCGTCTGCACCTCGATCATCGAGTCGGGCCTCGACATCCCGCAGGCCAACACGCTGGTGGTGGAGCGCGCGGACACGTTCGGCCTGGCCCAGCTCTACCAGGTGCGCGGCCGCGTCGGCCGCAGCCGCGAGCGCGCGCACGCCTATCTCCTGTATCCCTCGGCGGCCGCGCTGACGTCCGAGGCCGCGCAGCGACTGACGGCCCTGTCGGACTACACCGAGCTGGGCGCCGGCGTGAAGATCGCCCTGCGCGACCTCGAGATTCGCGGCGCGGGCAACCTGCTCGGCGACGAGCAGTCCGGCCATGTCGCCGCGCTGGGCTTCGAGCTCTACATGCAGATGCTCGAGGACGCCGTCCAGGAGATGGGCGACGGGACGGGGGAGGAGGACCTCGCCGAGCCGGTGCGCCTCGACGTCAACGTGGACGCCTACGTCCCGGCCGACTACATCCCCTACGAGCAGGCCAAGATCGACGTGCACCGGCGGATCGCCGCCGCACGCGAGGTCGCCGACCTGGGCCTGCTGCGCGACGAGCTGGAGGACCGGTTCGGGCCGCCGCCCCAGCCGCTGCTCAACCTGATCTCGCTCCAGCAGGCGCGGATCAAGCTCGGCCAGGCCGGCGCGCGTGCCGTCTCCTTCCGCGGCGGCCGTCTCGCGGTCACGCCGATCGAGCTCGACTCGGTGCGGGCGCGGCGGCTGCGCGAGCGCATCCCCGAAGCGCTGTACGAGTCGGGGAAGTCGCAGCTGTCGATGCGCGTGCCCGATGAGGCCGAGGCGCGCTTCCCGGCGGTGGTGCGCGCGGCGGATGCGCTGCTGGAGGTGGTGCGGGCGGCGTGACCGGGCGGCTTTGCCTCCCTCCCGGCCTCACAACTCCGGCCCCGCAAACAGCGGGGACTTCGTCGTTCGGCCACGTAAGTCGCCTGGCGGCGACGGATTGGTGGCCGGGCCGCGTGGTCCTTACGCGGCGTTTAGTGGTGGCTCGTTATGATGCGCCGCCGTTGTGAAGTCGACTTTCCGATTTTTGGCGCTTGGCGCCTTTTTTGTGCTCGCGCTCGTTCTTGCCGCGTGCGGCGGCGGCGTTCCCGGGAACGGCGTGGTCCGCGTGGACGACGAGGTGGTCAAGCGAAGCACCTTCGACCACTGGCTCCGGGTCGCCGCGATGGCCTCCCAGCAGCCGGGCACCGCGCAGGCCGCCAGCGTCCCGGACGCGCCGGACTTCAAGCGCTGCATCGCCGGCAAGCGCAGGACGCTGCCCAAGCCTGCCCGGGGCCAGCAGCCGGTGAGCGATACCCAGCTCAAGTCCCAGTGCAACCAGGAGTACGGCCAGCTGCGCGATCAGGTGCTCCAGTTCCTGATCCAGGCCGAGTGGCTCCAGGGAGAGGCGCGCGACCAGGACATCGAGGTCAGCCAGAAGGAGATCAACACGTCCTTCCAGCGCCAGAAGAAGCAGTCGTTCCCGACCGACGCCGAGTACAAGAACTTCCTCAAGACATCCGGTATGTCCCAGCAGGACATCTTCCTTCGGGTCAAGCTGGACCTGGTTTCGGACAAGATCCGCAAGAAGGTGACCGAGGAGGAGGGCAAGGTCACCGACAAGCAGATCTCCGACTACTACGCGAAGAACAAGAAGCGCTTCGCCCAGCCCGAGCGCCGCGACCTCCAGGTCGTGCTCACCAAGACCGCCGCGCGCGCGCAGGCCGCGCGCCGGGCGCTCGGTCAGGGGCAGGCGTTCCCGGCCGTCGTCCGCCGGTTCTCGGTCGACCAGGCGTCAAAGCGCAACCGCGGCGGCCTGGTCGGCGTGATTCCCGGCCAGCAGGAGAAGGCGCTTGACAAGGCGGCCTTCGCGGCACGGCTGAACCAGATCGGGGGGCCCGTGAAGACCCCGTTCGGGTACTACATCTTCCGCGTCAACAAGATCACACCCGCGCGCCAGCAGACCGAGAAGCAGGTGGAGGGCACGATCCGTCAGCTGCTCAAGTCCCAGAACGAGCAGAAGGCGCTCAACGACTTCGTGAAGAAGTTCCAGAAGAAGTGGAAGGACCGCACCAACTGCCGCAAGGGCTTCATCATCGACACCTGCAAGAACGCGCCGAAGCCCAAGACCAACACGACGCCGCCCGGGGCCGTGCCCCAGCAGGGCGCGCCCCCGCAGGGGGCGCCACAGGGCGCACCTCAGCAGGGCGTTCCGCCCCAGGGGGCGCCGCCGCAGGGCGCGCCGCCGCAGGGCGCGCCGCCGCAGGGCGCTCCTCCGCAGGGCGCTCCTCCGCAGGGCGCTCCGCCCCAGGGCGCTCCCCCGCAGCAGGGCGCTCCGCCCCCGCAGCCTTAGGGCGGTGGCCCGGGCGCGGATTCAGCAGGCGCTCGGCGAGCTCGACGACCTGACGCGCCGGTTGCGCCGCGAGTGCCCGTGGGACCGCGAGCAGGACGAGCGCTCGATCGTCCCGCACACGGTGGAGGAGGCCTACGAGCTGGCCGACGCCGCCCACTCCGGCGATGACGCCAAGCTGCTCGACGAGCTCGGCGACGTCCTCTTCCAGGTGCACTTCATCTCGCTGCTGCTCGAGGAGCGCGGAGCCGGAGATCTCGCGGCCGTCGCCGAGCACTGCAGCCAGAAGCTGATCCGCCGCCACCCGCACGTCTTCGGCGCTGTGGAGGTCGAGGGCGCCGCGGAGGTGCTGCGCAACTGGGACACGATCAAGCGCTCGGAGCCGGGCCGCGCGGCCGGGCTGTTCGCCGACGTACCGGAGAACCTGCCCGGCCTCCTGCACGCGCGCAAGGTCCAGCGCCGGGCGGCCTCCACCGGCTTCGACTTCCCCGACGTCGAAGGCCCGCTGGCCTCCGTGCGCGAGGAGGCCGCGGAGGTGGCCGCGGCGCAGGACCGCGATGCGCGCTTCCACGACGTCGGAGATCTGCTGTTCGCCGCCGTCAACGTTGCGCGCAAGCTCCAGGTCGATCCCGAGCTTGCGTTGCGCGGGGCCACTGCTCGGTTTCGCACGCGCGTGGAGGGGGCGAGCGCGCTGGCGGCGCAGGAGGGCGAGCGGTGGGAGGACCTGCCGACCGAGCGCCGCCTGGACCTCTACGCTCGCGCCCGCGAGGCAACCCCGGGAGCGCGGAAGTGAGCCAGGTAGAGACCGTCCACGCCCGTCAGATCCTCGACAGCCGCGGCAACCCGACCGTGGAGGTCGAGCTCGGCCTGCGCTCCGGCGCGACCGGTCGCGCCGCAGTTCCGTCTGGCGCCTCGACCGGCGAGCTCGAGGCGACCGAGCTGCGTGACGGCGGCGAGGCGTTCGGCGGCAAGGGCGTCACCATGGCGGTGCGCAACGTCAACGGGGAGATCGCGGACGCCGTGCACGGGCGCGACGCCTTCGATCAGCAGGGGCTCGACAGTGCGCTGATCGAACTCGACGGGACCCCGAACAAGTCGCGTCTGGGCGCCAACGCGATCGTGGCCGTGTCGCTCGCAGCTGCCCATGCCGCGGCCGCCGAGGAGCGCCAGCCGCTGTGGCGCTATCTCGGCGGCGAGGCGGCGCACGTGCTGCCGGTCCCGATGATGAACGTGCTCAACGGCGGCGCGCACGCGGACAACGCCGTCGACTTCCAGGAGTTCATGGTCGTGCCCGTCGGGGCGGCAAGCTTCTCGGAGGGCCTGCGCATGGGCACGGAGGTCTTCCATCACCTCAAGCGCACGCTGCACGACCGCGGCCTGAGCACGGCGGTCGGCGACGAGGGCGGGTTCGCCCCCGACCTCGATTCCAACGAGGCGGCGCTGCAGGCGGTGATCGAGGGGGTCGAGGCGGCCGGCTATCGCCCCGGCGAGGACGTGAGCATCGCACTCGACCCCGCGACCAGCGAGCTCTACTCCGACAATGCCTATCGCCTCGAGCACGAGGGGCGCACCCTCTCGGCCGCCGAGCTGGCCGACTACTGGGCCGACCTGGCCGGCCGCTACCCGATCGTCTCGCTCGAGGACGGCATGGACGAGCAGGACTGGGACGGCTGGAAGGCGCTGACCGAGCGCCTGGGGGAGGGCGTGCAGCTGGTGGGCGACGACCTCTTCGTGACCAGCCCCGAGCGCCTGCGCGAGGGCATCGAGCGCGGCGTCGCGAACTCGATCCTGATCAAGGTCAACCAGATCGGAACGCTGTCGGAGACGCTCGAGGCGATTCGCGTCGCCCACGACGCCGGCTACACGGCGGTCATGTCCCACCGCTCGGGCGAGACGGAGGACGTGACCATCGCCGACCTCGCCGTGGCCACCGGCTGCGGCCAGATCAAGACGGGCGCCCCCTCGCGCTCGGACCGCGTGGCCAAGTACAACCAGCTCCTGCGCATCGAGGAGGCGCTGGGCGCCGACGCCAGCTTCCCGGGACGGTCGGCCTTCCGCCACTGAGCGCCGCGGCCCCGTTGCAGGAAGCGGCGTGTCGCGGGCGAAGACGGCCGCGATGGCCGCCCGCAGGAGCACTTCACGACCCCGTCCCGCGCGGCAGCGCTCGCGTGCGCGGACTACCGGCGTGCGCTGGGACCGCGTGGGGCGCGTCGCGCTGCTGATGGTGCTGGGCGGCGTGCTCCTGCTCTACGTCGGCCCCGCCCGTTCCTACTGGGAGACGTGGCGTGAGTCCAAGACCCGCACGGCCGAGCTGCGGACGCTCCAGCAGGAGAACCGCCGCCTGCTCGAGCGCCGGCGCCAGCTGCGCGATCCCCAAGCGCTCGAGCGCGAGGCCCGCGCGCTGGGCATGGTTCGCGAGGGGGAGCGCGCGTTCGTCGTCGAGGGCCTGCCCCGCACGCCGCGCGCGCCCTGACGACGCGCGCGCGGTCCTCGCACAGCGGCCGGCCCGGCGCGGGCGATCCTCTACCCTGCGCGCCGATGCCGCCGTTCGAGACCGCGATCTTCCAGTGGGAGGAGGGGCAGCGCCGTCTGCGTGAGGCGCGTGCCGACGAGCGCCCGGTGCTCGAGCGGGTGACCGAGCGGATCGTGGCGGAGCTGCGCCGACGCCTGGGCGGCACGTTCACGACCGGGGAGCTCGCCGACCTCTACGGGCAAGGGACCGACTGGTGCCTGGACGTCGCGGTCTCCACCGCACCCGACCGGCCGGGCGCCTGGGACGCGCAGACGGTCGCCGACGCCGCGTTCGCGCGCTACGTGCGCGAGGCCGTCGACTTCGCCGGCGGGCGCCGGCTCGAGGACTGAGGCGACCCGCCTCGCGGCGGGTCAGTCGCCGTCCGCGCTGCCGTCGTCGTCGTCGGCGGCGTCGCGGGCGCGCCGAATCAGGATCCGGTCCTCCTCGACCGTCACCTCCACGGGGCGATGACCGGCCCAGTGCTCCGCGTAGATGGCATCGTCGGCCACGGCGGGATCGAGCCAGAGCCCGTAGCCCTCCTCCCCGTGATCGAAGCTGCCCTCGAAGGTCGCGGGACCGGTCCTGCGCCGCCCGCGCCCGCCGCGCCGCCCGCGCCGCCGCGGACGCGGCTTGTCTTCGCCGTCGCCGTCCTCCGCGCCGTCCTCCGCGCCGTCCTCCGCGCCGTCCTGGGCGGAGTCGGGCTCGTCGTCTTCCTCCTCCTCGACCTGCTCGGCCTCGACGGCGTCGAGCTCCGCGGCGATCAGGGCGTCGTCCTCGGCACGCAGGTCGACCTCGTCGACGGCCACGGCCGCCTCGCCGTTCTCGGCCGCCAGGTCGTTCTCACGCTTGAAGACCTCGATCTGCTGGACGGCCACGTCGAGCTGATGGGCGATCCAGGCGTCGGTGCGTCCCTGCCGCACCCACGCGCGGATCTGGTTGAGCTGAGGGCGAAGCGATCGGCGGGCCATCGGCGGCCGGGAGCCTAGCGAAACCCCGTCTTCCATCGTGCTCGCGGACCGGTTTGCAACGAAACCGGCGACGTGCTGTAGTGGCGCGACAAGGAAGGCGGCAGGGAGGCGTACCCATATGTTGGTTTTGACCCGGAAGTCGAACCAGAGCATCATGATCGGGGACGACATCGAGGTGTCGGTTCTGTCGGTCATGGGCGAGAAGGTTCGGATCGGGATCTCCGCGCCCCGGGACATTCCGGTGTTCCGCAACGAGGTGTACCTGGAGATCCAGCAGGAGCGCGTTTCCGGCGGGGAGGCCGGCAACGTGGACGAAGAGCTGCGCAAGCTCGGCGAGAGCTAGCAGCGCACCGCACCGATCGCAGCGCATCCCGCCGGGGCGGGCGCGTTGCCGTGCGCGAAGTCCCCGGCGCTCCCGGACCGGGCCCGCGGGCCCGGTCAGCCCATCACGATGTAGAGCGTCTCGAACATCACGACGGTCACCAGCACGGCGGTCGCGATCAGCGAGAGCACGAGCAGGAAGAACCGCAGCGAGCTGCGCTGCTGGCGGCGCTGGACGCGGCGCGAGCGCGAGCGCTTGGCGGCCGTGTGGCGCAGGTGCTCCCGGCGCGCGCGATCGAGTATCACTTCCTCGACGAACGCCCGTTCGAGCTGGGAGATGCTCTGGCGCATCCTCATAGGGCGTCAAAGACCCTACCAGCGGCCCTGGTTGACGTAAGGACGGTCATCGACATGCCGCCCACAGGCCGCGCCCGGCCTGGCGCGCCGCGGCGGCCAGGCGGCGGAAGAGCGCGGCATGGGAGACATTGGGAGGGATGGTGAGGGTCGTGGCCATCCCCTCGCGCACGAGCGTCGCATTGACGAACAGGCCGTCGCGCCGGCGGTGGACGTAGGCGAGCAGGCGGCCGAACCGATCGCGCGGCTCGGCGTCCCCGCGCAGCTCGACGGCCTCGCCGCCGACCAGGCGGCGGTTGCGCGCCGCGGCCTCGAGCGCGAAGCACTCGACCGGTGTGCCCGGCCTGCGCGACTCCGGCGTGTCGACGCCGATGTAGCGCACCCGCTCGGTCCGCGCGCCGACGCGCACGCGGATCGTGTCCCCGTCCACGACTCGCGTGACGGTCCCCTGCAACCTCGCCCCGGGCGCGATCGCTCGATCGCGGTCTCCGTCTCCGGCCAGCCGCACGCCGGCTGCGGCGGCGACCACCGTCAGGACTGCCAGGGGGAGCAGGATGCGGCGGACGGTCCTTCCTACGCGACCTTCGCCTCCGCATTGCGATAGACCTCGACGAAGCGCATGTAGTTGGAGGCGATCCGGGCGGAGGCCTGCTCGCGCGGCAGGTCGCCGGAGAGATAGCCCTTCAGCGCGTCGCCCCAGATCGAGCGGCCAATCGCAAACCCGACGAAGCCCTCGACCGGAGCGGCCTGCGTCAGCCAGTGGTCGACCTTCTCGTCGCTGGCGCCGCGCCCGAGCAGCACGCAGACGACGCCGTCGCGCCCGCCGGCGCGGCACTGCTGCGCCAGCATCTCGCAGTCCGCGCGCTCGTCGACGCCCTCGATCTTCCAGATGTCGGCCTCCACGCCCGCCTGCTGGAGCTCCTCGATCGTGCGGCGCATCAGCTCCGGGCGCAGCTCGGCGTCATAGCGGTCCGAGTCGCCGTCGACGGCGGCGAGCTGATGCTCCTCGGCGGGGACCAGCAGCTCGAAGAGGAACAGGCGACCGTGCTCGTGCAGCCAGTCGGAGAGCCGGCGCAGCCGCTCGGTCTGGCGCTGGTTCATCTCCGCGTCGCCCTCGGGGTTGTAGCGCACGAGGACTTTGGAGAAGTCGGGATCGAACTGCTCGATGTGCTCCCCGAAGGCGTCGCCGAACTGGAAGTCGAACTCGTTCTGGCCGCTCTTCTCGACCGGCATCGCCAGCTTGATCCCGTGCTCGCGCGCGCGCTGGGGGACGTCTGATCCGAATTGCTCGTCGACCAGGGCGCCCGTGACGCCGGGCTCAGCGCCCTGCTCCAGCGCGCCCTCGAGCCCCTCGTAGATCACCCGCTTGCCGTCGGCGATCCGCTCCGTCTCCTCGGGTGACGGGTCGCCCTCGATCGCAAACCACTTCTTCTGGAAGGACCCGCGATGGTCGAACGCGAGGATGTACAGCTTGCCGTCGTAGCCCAGACCCATCGCACCGCCTCTGTCTCGAAGATTCCCTGAGAGGGCACGGAGTCTATTCCCCGCTTCGTTCACAAAGGGTGCCGGCGGCGGGCTGCGCTCGGGGTACGCTGCGCGCCACATGGACCACAAGTTCGGGGGCAAGCCGTACACGATCGGGATCGAGGAGGAGTTGATGATCCTCGACGCCGACACCCTCGACCTGACCAACGCGATCGAGACGATGCTCGAGGCCGCGCAGGCCGACGAGGTCTCGGGCGAGATCAAGCCCGAGCTGATGGAGTCGGTCCTGGAGATCGCCACCACCCCCTGCCGGGACACGGCGCAGGCCGGCACGCAGCTGCGCGACCTGCGGCGCGAGGTGCGCGAGAGCGCCACCGGCCGGGGCCTGTCGATCGGCTCCGCGGGCACTCATCCATTCGCGATGTGGGAGGACCAGCGGATCGTCGCGCGGCCGCGGTATCGAGACCTGGTCAGCGCGCTGCGCTTCGTGGCCCGCCAGGAGATCATCTTCGGAGTGCACGTGCACGTCGGCGTGGACGACCCCGACAAGGCGATCCACGTGGCCAACGGGATGCGCGTCCACGTTCCCGTGCTGCTGGCGCTGTCGGCCAACTCGCCGTTCTGGCGCGCCGACTCGACCGGGATGGCCTCGACGCGTACCCCGATCTTCCGCGCGTTTCCGCGCGTGGGCATCCCGCCGACCTACCGCGACTGGAGCGACTACGAGCGGCGGATCCACTTCATGTGCGAGTCGGGCGTGATCGAGGATTACACCTACCTCTGGTACGACGTGCGCCCGCACCCGAACTTCGGCACGGTCGAGGTGCGGGTGATGGACGGTCAGACCCGGGTCGAGCACACGCTGGCCCTCGGCGCGCTCGTCCAGGCCCTGGTCAAGGAGCTCGCCGAGCACTTCGAGGCCGGTAGCAAGCTCTCGGAGTACCCGCCCGAGATGATCGACGAGAACAAGTGGCTGTCCGCGCGCCACGGGCTGGACGGCGAGCTGATCGACCTCCCCTCGCAGGACCGCGTTCCCACGCGGGAGCTGGCTCGGCGGCTCTTCGAGCGGATGCGCGGACACGCGCAGGACCTGGGCTCCGCGGACGAGCTGGAGGCGATCGACGATCTGCTCAAGCACGGCAACGGCGCCGCGCGCCAGGTGGTCGTCTACGAGGCCAACCACGATTTCCGCGAGGTGGTGGCCGAGATCGTGCAGGCCACGGGGGAGTAGTCGCTGGTCGCTGGGACCGGCGGCTGGCGTCTCTACGTAGAATCGGACCTGGATGAGCGGCGCCGACCTCTTCGTCGTCTGCAAGAGCTGCGGGTCCGAGGTGAGTCCCTACATCACCGAGTGCCCGTACTGCGGCAACCGGCTGCGCAAGCGCGCTCCCAAGCTCGATCGCGAGGGCCAGCCGCGGCGCCCGCGGCGCGCCCGCAGCTCGGCTCCGAAGCTCGGCCGCCTGCGCCCCGGGGAGATGCCGGGCATCCGCTTCGACGTGCGCCCGTACGCGACGCTGGCGCTGGTCGTCGCCTCGCTCGTCGTCTCAATCCTCACGCGCCTGAACGGCGTCGAGGCCGGCGAGCTTGCGGTGGCCGGCTCGCTCGACGGCGAGTGGTGGCGCCCGTTCACTGCCCCATTCGTCTACGGAAGCGCCGACGGCAGCAGCGGCTACCAGTTCGCCGCGCTCGTCGCGGTGGCGTTGTTCGGATGGCTGCTCGAGCGCCGCCACGGGGCGTGGGCTCCCGTTCTGGTCTTTCTTGTCGGCGGCGCGGCCGGCTTCCTGCTCGCCCTGCTCGTCGATCCCAACGTCATCGCGGCGGGCGGCAACGCCGGGGCGCTGGCTCTCCTCGGCGCCTGGGCGGTGCCCGACGTCCAGGCGCGCGCCGAGCGCCGCGAGACCGAATCCGACCTGCTCGGCGTCGCTGCGATCGCGGCCGTGCTGCTGCTGATGTCGCTCGCCGTCGACATCGCCGATCCGATCGCCGGGGCGGGTGGCGCGGTCGCCGGCATGATCCTGGGCCTCCTGCTGGGCCGCTTCGGCCGCGAGCGCTGAGCCGTGCTCGACGGGCCCTACAGCGATCAGGAGATCGACGCTGCCGTGGAGGCGCTCTCCAGCCCCGAGCGGCTGGCGGGCGCTCAGGAGACCGTCGCGCGGATCGCGCCCCAGCTCCAGCGCGTGCTCGACGACGCGCTGTCCGCCGGCGGGTGGTTCGGCGAGGCGCACGAGTCCCAGCTCGCGGGCGCCGCCGGCGTCGCGGACGCGGACGAGCGCACCCGCGCGCTGAGGACGCTCCTCGCGGAGGAGACCCGGCTGGGCATGCTGGTCGGCGTCGCCGTCGGGCTCGAGCTGGCCCGGGAGCTCTCCCGCCACCCACAACCTCGACCCCCCTCGACCTAAGGAGAACAGATGGAGATCCGCTTTCTCGGCCATGCCGCCTTCGAACTCGTCGACGGTGACACGCGCGTGCTCGTCGACCCGTTCCTGTCCGGCAACCCGGAGGCAGCTGTCGGGCCCGATGAGGTCGACCCGACGACGATCCTGCTCACGCACGGGCACGCCGACCACATCGGCGACACCGTCGACATCGCCAAGCGAACCGGCGCACCGGTGGTGGCGATCGTCGAGCTGGCCAACGAGCTCGACGACGACGGGGTGGAGGAGGTCTCCGACCCCAACCTGGGCGGCACCGTGAAGTTCGACTGGGGCTGGGTGAAGCTGGTGCCTGCCTGGCACACCTCCACCACTCCAAAGGGCACCGTGAACACGCCCGCCGGGCTGCTGATCAACTTCGCCGGCAAGACCGTCTATCACCTGGGCGACACCGCGCTCTTCTCCGATCTACAGCTGGTCGCGCGCCGCGGCAACGCGATCGACGTCGCGCTGATGTGCATCGGCGGGCACTACACGATGGATCGCATCGACGCGGTGACCGCGGCGGAGCTCGTCGGCGCAGGAACGGTGATTCCCTGCCACTACGACACCTTCCCCCCGATCGAGACCGACGCCCAGGCCTTCAAGAGCGAGGTGGAATCGGCGACCGACTCCCAGGTCGCGGTGCTCGCGCCCGGCGAGTCGCACACGGCATGACCCACGCGATCGTCCTGGTCGAGGCCGAGCGCACGGCGCTGCCGTCGCTGGGCGGCCGCCTCGCCGACGTGGGCGAGGTCTTCTCCAAGCACGACCTCGACTCCCTGTTCTCGATCGGCGAATGAGCGTCCTGCAGCCAAGCCCGCGCCGCGCCCTCGCCCTGGGGCTCGCCGTCGTGCTGCTCGCAGGCTGCGGCGATGACGACGAGGCGGCGCCGATGTCCCCGACCGCGCCGACGGCCCCCCAGGCGACCGCCCCGAGCGCGCCGGAGCCGCCGCGGGACGCGACGCAGACCGCCCCCGCCACGGCTCCGGGCGAGCCCGACGCCGGCGACGAGGAGCCGATCCGCGTCCCCGCGACCTTCGTGCTGCGCGGAGGGCGCCTGACTCCGCGCTCGGTCACCGTGCCCGCGTTCCTGGCCGTGGAGATCGCCGTCGCCTCGCGCGATCCTCGTCCGCACCTGGTGGCGGTCTCCGCGGGCGGGCAGCGCCATGTCCTGCTCGTCGCGCCGCGCGGACGCGCCGTGCGCCGGATCCCCGGCCAGCGGCCCGGCTCCTATGCCGTGACGGTCGACGGCCGGCGCGCGGCGGTGCTCGTCTCCGGGGGCGAGCCGGGCCCCTAGGCCGGTCCGTTCCACGCGGCATGGTTGGCCAGCCAGCCAGGGCCTGCGCTAGGCTCCCTCCTGCCCTGGCGCCCCGACACAGGAAGAGAGGCTTCGCGTGTCCCAGACCGCCCCCTCGCGCACCGAGCGCGACGACTTCCAGGCCACCTCCGACCCGGCGCTGCTCGAGTCGGCCGACCGGGGCGAGTCCCAGCTGCTCTCCTACCGCGAGCTCTACCTCCTGTGGGAGCGCCAGCAATGGGCGACGCAGGACCTCGACTTCACGCAGGATCGGATCGACTGGCACGAGCGCATCGATCCCGAGGAGCGCTACATGCGGATGTACGGCCTCTCGTCCTTCTTCGTCGGCGAGCAGCGCGTGGCCGAGGAGCTGGGCCCGATGATGCGCGCCTGCCCCGACGAGGAGATGCGGCTCTTCCTCTGCACGCAGATCGCCGACGAGGCACGCCACGTCGCGTTCTTCGACCGCTTCTACAGCGAGGTCGGGGTCCTGGAGGCCGACACGCTCCAGGGTCGCCTGGCGGAGACGTCGCAGCACACCAACCCCCAGTTCGGCGTGCTGTTCGACGAGATGCTCGCCTCACGCGTCGATCGGCTGGCGCGCCAGCCCGACGACCTCGAGGCGCTGGTGGAGGCGATCACGATCTACCACATGGTGATCGAGGGAATGCTCGCGCTGACGGGCCAGCACTTCATCATCGAGTACAACGAACGCGTCGGGACGCTCCCCACCTTCGTGCGCGGATTCACGAACGTCGCGCGCGACGAGCATCGCCATGTCGCCTTCGGCGCGCGCTTCCTGCGCGACATGGCCGAGCGCGACCCCCGCTTCGGAGACGCCATCCAGCGGGCGCTGACCGAGGTGGCCCCGATCGCCGACGCGGTCCTGCGCCCGCCGTGGGCCGAGGGGATGGACGACGACGTGGAGCTCTTCGGCACCTCGATCGCGCAAACCCGCACCTTCGCCATGCGCGCCCTCGAACGCCGGCTGAAGGTGATCGGCCTGGCCGCCGCGGCCTAGATCAGCGGGCGGCGGCCGCCGCGCGACGCGAGCGCGGCCGCTGCGCGCGGGCGTGCTCTGGCGGCGGTGCGCCGGACAAGGTGGAGCCGACCCTGTGCAGGCCCCAGGCGAGCAGCGCGAGGAGCGCCAGCGCGATCAGGACGACGGCGCCGTAGGCCAGCGCCGTCAGCCCCCCGGAGGAGTCCTTGGCCTCGCGCTGGAGGATCTCGTGGTCGGCGACGAACGAGCGCGTGAACCGCGCCCGCGCGGGCACCTCGGCCGCGGGGATCGCCGCGTCCTCGGGGAGGTAGACCGGCACCGCCGTCAGCGAGCTGCCCGCGTGCAGGCGAATCAGCGCCTTCCAGCTTCCGTGCACCGGGATCGGACGCGTGGTCCTGTAGATCCCGGGCCCGGTCGAGACGAGCCGATCGACCACGAGCCCGTCGCCCTGCCAGGCGGTCACGTTCAGCCACTCCGTGTCCTGCGCGGCGGCGGGCGGGTCGATTGCGACCGTCGCCGTCACGGTGCGCGCGGGCGCCCCGGCGACCTCCTGGAGCGTCACGCGCGCGGTCACGCCCCGGTCGGCGGGCTTGTATAGGGAGTAGCCGACGCTGGCAGCGATCGCCGCCGCCCCGATCACGGCGGCCGGTCGCATCAGCGATCCGCGGACGGCGGGCCCCGAGAGGCGTGTTCCAATCCAGGCGCCCACGAGGCTTCCCCCGACCGCGCCGGCCAGACCGAGGATTACCGCCTCCGGCAGCAGCGAGGCGGGCCACGCGATCGGCATCCAGGCGCGCGACCACGCCCACTCCGCCGCCAGGCCGACGGTGCCGATCAGCAGGCCGCACCACAGCGCGAGGGCGACCGGGCGCTCGCGCGGCACGAGCACGAAGACCGCCTCGACCAAGAGCGCCTCGACGATGTACAGCGGCAGATGAGGGGTGGTCTCGCCGAGGACCGGGCCCACGGTCAGCGCCAGCCCTCCGCGCACCAGGAGGAAGAACGCCACCGCGGCCAGCGCGGTTCCGCGTCCGAGCCACATCCGCGTCGCTACCAGCGCGGCCCCCGCCGCGATCATGATCATCAGGGGCTGGAAGACGAATCGGAACTGCGGCACGCCGAAGTCGAACTCGGCCTGGAAGGTTGAGAGCCCGATCAGCAGCGCGCCGCTGAGGCTGATGCGCCGAAGCTGCTGGACCCAACCCCGCGCGGGCCCGCCGGATCCCGAGGCGCGCATGCCCTCCACGGAGAGGACGGCGATCCCGATCAGGGTCATCGCCGCGCCGCCGATCAGCATCAGGTGGGTGGGGCCCCAGAGCGTGACGTCCTGACCGAACAGGCGGTGCCAGACGTCGTCGAGCGGGAAGCCGATCAGCGAGAAGGCCCCGCAGGCGCAGATCAGGACGCCGCCGAGCGGCGCGTACCAGTCGTCGGTGATGCGCAGCGCCGCCGGGCCGGGTCGCTCCGAGGGCAGGACGATCGCGAGCCAGCCGGCGGCGAAGATCCCGAACAGCCCGAGCAGGATGAAGTAGTGCGCGGGGTTCGCCAGCGGGCCTGCGTCTCGGCCGACGTCGATGTGCAACGCAATGTCCCAGTACATCCCGAAGACCGCGGTGATCAGCGACACGGCGGCCACGGTCGAGGGGATCGCGGCCCAAGCCGGCTCGCCCGAGACGCGCTCGGAGAACTTCGCGAGGCGCCCGAGCACGCGCACGCGCCCGCTGCGGTGCCCGAGCCCCAGCGCCAGCAGCCCGGCCGTGAGCAGGCCCGCGCCCGCGGTGGCGGCGATCACCTCGCCGAGCGCCGCGCCGCCGGCGGGCTCGCTGCCCGAGGCGGCCGAGAGGACTGGCGAGAGGAGGGGGCTCAGGAACCCGGCGAGCGTGATCATCGTTCGTCTCCTTGCGAAGTCGTGTTCGGCGTCCGCCGCCGCGCCCTGAACGTGCTGATAGCGAGGAAGCCGGCGACGCCGGCGACCGGGATCGTGTAGGCCAGGGAGACCAGCCAGTGCCCGGCATGGGCGAGCAGGACGGGGGCGGTGAATGCCACGGCGCTATGTTACCCCAAACCATGTCACATGTAACGGGGTACGATTCTGCGATGGCCAGGACGTCGAGCGAGCGACCCCGGCGCGCGCGCCGGTCAGGCCGCGCCGAGGGCCGGGCCCGGCGCGAGGCCGCTGCCAACGAGCTGACCATCGATCAGCTTGCCGCGGAGACCGGGATGACGGTGCGGAACATCCGCGCCCACCAGTCGCGCGGCCTGCTGCCGCCGCCCGAGGTGCGCGCCCGCACCGGCTACTACGGGCGCGAGCACGTGATGCGCCTGAAGCTGATCCAGGAGATGCAGGCCGACGGCTTCAACCTCAGCGCGATCAAGCACCTGGTCAGCGGAGCCGGGGGCCCGGCGGAGGAGGTGCTCGGCCTGCGGCGCGCAATCACGTCGTTCGACACGGAGGAACCCGAGGTCCTCACCGAGCAGGAGCTCGCCGCCCGCTTCGGAGGAGGCAAGATCGACGCCAAGGTGCTGGCCAAGGCGGAGCGCCTGGGGATCCTCATCCCACTCGGCGGCGGAAGCTACGAGGTGCCCAGCCCCGCGCTGCTGCACGCCGCCGAGGAGGTGATGAGCCGGGGAGTGCCGCTGGCCGCGGCGCTCGCCGTGGTCGAGGACGTCAAGCGCCATTGCGAGGGGGTGGCGCGGCGGTTCGTGAAGCTGTTCCTCGCCGAGGTGTGGCGGCCGTTCGAGGACGCGGGACATCCCGAGGAGCGCTGGGGGGATGTGGTCGAGTCGATCGAGCGCCTCGGCCCGGTGGCCTCGCAGGCGCTGCTGGCGGTCTTCGGTCAGACGATGGCCGGCGAGGTGGAGGCTGCCTTCGGACGCCAGATCGAGCGCCAGCGCCAGCGCAGGCGCCGCCGCTGAGCCGTCAGCCGACGCGGTCGCCGAGCGTGACCTCGGCGTCGGGAGCCAGCAGGACCACGCCCCGCTCGTCGTCGAGCGCGCCGAGGAGCAGCACCTCCGAGATAAACGGCCCGATCTGGCGCGGGGGGAAGTTGACCACCGCGACGACCTGGCGCCCCTCGAGGGCCTCGCGCGGGTAATGGGTGATCTGCGCCGAGGAGCGCTTGCGGCCCAGCTCGGCTCCGAAGTCGATCTCGAGCTTCCAGGCGGGCTTGTGCGCCTCGGGGAACTCCGAGGCCGACACGATCCGGCCGATGCGCATGTCCACCCTCTCGAAGTCCTCCCACGCGATCATCGCCGCGGCAGGATAGACCGGCGGGGCGCCGCTAGCCGTCGGAGGGAGCGGGCTCGCTCGGCGGGGACTCCGCGGGCGGGGAAGCGCTCTCCTCCACGGGAGGCGCGGTCCCTCCGCCCGAGCTCTCGTTGGTCGACGGCGGGGGAGCGGGCGGCGGCGCGGACGAGGTGGGGGTCGTCTGCGTCGGCAGCGTCGTGGTGTCGGAGACCGTCTCGGTCCGCTCGGGGACGGGGGGCGGAGACACCGGGGCGGGCGTCGTGTCCGTGGCGACCGGCGCCGCGAGCGCCGGCTCGACCGTGGCAGCCTTGGCCGGCTCGGGCTTGGCCTGCGGCTTGCCGTCGAGCTTCGGGATGGCGGGCGAGAGCTTGAGCCGCGGCCCGGCCGGGACGGCGGGGCGCGCCGGGATGGCGGCACGCTGGGCGGTCGAGGCGCTCGGCTGGGCCGGGTGCTCGACGGTGACACGGCGGACCTCCACCGCGCCGGCCGTGACGATCGCCGCGGCGGCCATTCCGGCCGCCGCCTTGGTCGCCACCGCCCCGGCGCCCGCGGAGACCAGGCCGCCGGCCGCCGAGCCCGCGGCCGCCGTGCCGGCGGCGGTACCGGCCGCCGTCCCGGCCGTCCCGGCCCCGCCTCCGGCGGTCGCCGTGGTGCCAAGGTGGGCCAGCAGCAGCTTCTTCGCCAGCAGGAGCGGACCGACGGGGAAGACCGCGGCCAGGGCCTTGTTGGTCTGCTTGAGGTGGGTGCGGAAGGCCGAGCAGCGGTCGCAGGTCTTCACGTGGCGGCGGGCCGGGGGGCTGATGCGGGTCAGGCCCTCCGCCACCTCGCCGAGCTCAAGCCGCACCTCCTCGCACGACAGCAGCCGCGCCTCCGATGCCTCGGCGAGCGACACGCGCGCGCGCACGAGCAGCGACTTTACGCTGGGCACCGTCGTCTCCATCGCGTGGGCGATCTGGTCGTAGGAGAGCGCATCGATCTCGCGCAGCAGGAGCGCCGTGCGCTGGGACTCTGGGAGGCCCTGGACGTCCTGGAGCAGCAGCCGGAAGTCCTCGCGCTTGTGCACGTGGTCGGCGGTCGTGAGCCCATTCTCGGAGAAGTGGACGTCCATCGAATCCACGCCGATCGGCTGGGTCCGGCGCAGGTGGTTGAGCGAGCGGTTGCGGGCGATGCGGTACAACCACGGCCGCACGTTGAGCGTGCGCTCGTCGGCCTGGATCGCGTTGAAGGCCGCGGCGAAGACCTCCTGGAGCACGTCCTCGGCGTCCTCGCGGGAGCCCAGCATGTGACGGCAGAAAGCAAGCAGGCGCGACTGGTAGCGCGCGACGAGCGCCTCGAAGGCGTGGTGATTGCCCCGGCGGATCAGCGCGATCAGGCGCTCATCGGACTGGAGCCGCAGCAGGGGCGAGCGCCCATGCGTCGTGGCCACGCCGGCGTGCTGTAGAGCTGTGACTTCCAAGTTGAAGGTCCTTCGCCGGTGCAGACACCGTAGCAACGCCCTAGTTGCGCACTCGACGCAGGTTCGTGCCGTTCTACACTTGGCCGCCCGCCCGGGTGGCGCAAGTGGTAGACGCTGCCGGCTTAAACCCGGCTGCCCCGCATGGGGCGTGTGGGTTCGAATCCCACCCCGGGCACTGGTCAGGATCGGCGCAGCGGCGCGGTCTGCGGAGAAACTGCTCTCGCGCACGCAAACCGCCGCGAACGGTTCCCGATTGACACTCTTCGAGAACGCTTGCTAGCGTCGCTTGAGACTTGCGGGCAATGACGCCTGCGGGAGGAGAGAAAACACAGGGTGCGCAGCACATCGCTGGTTGGGCGCGTGGCAGCTCTTGCTGCCGTGGTGATAGCTGCCATCGCAGTGGTCGTCGTGCTGCTCAGGGGCGCGGAGGACCCCTACCGCGTCAAGGCGCACTTCCAGAACGCCTCCCAGCTCGTGAAGGGCAACCTCGTCCAGGTCTCGGGGAAGGAGGTCGGGAAGGTCGAGGAGATCGACCTCACCGAGGACGGCCAGGCCGAGCTCACCCTGCGCATCAAGGAGGACTACGCACCCCTGCGCCAGGGGACCAAGGCGGTCGTCCGCGCCTCCTCGCTGTCGGGCATCGCCAACCGCTACATCGACCTCCAGCTCCCGCCGGCGACCTCGCGGGAAATCAAGGACGGCGGAGTGCTCACCCAGGCCGACACGACCACGGCGGTCGACCTCGATCAGCTCTTCAACGTCTTCGGGCCGCGTGAGCGAAAGGCGCTGTCGGGCGTCTTCCGCGGCTTCGCGAGCCTCTATGCCGGCCGCACCGCGCAGGCCAACAAGGGGCTGCAGTACCTCAACCCCGCGCTGGCCTCCTCGTCGCGCCTGTTCAAGGAGCTGACGCGCAACGACGACGACCTGCGCCGGTTCGTCAACGAGTCGGCCGACCTCGTAACGGACATCAACGAGCGCCGCGACGACCTCGCGGGGCTGGTGACGAACCTCTCCCAGACCACCGGGGCGATCGCCCGCCGGCGCGACGCGCTGGCCGAGGCGATCCGGCGCCTGCCCGACTTCATGCGCCGGGCGAACACGACGTTCGTGAACCTGCGCGCCACCCTCGACGACCTCGAGCCGCTGGTCGACGAGTCCAAGCCCGTCGCGAAGAAGCTGCGGCCGTTCCTCGCCGAGCTGCGGCCGCTGGCGCGCAACGCGCGGCCGACGCTGCGCGACCTCTCGCGCCTGATCCGCCTGCCGGGGCCCAACAATGACCTGATCGAGCTGACCAACGCCAATGTGCCGCTGCGCGACATCGCGCTGGGCCCGGTGCAGGCCAACGGCGAGCAGCGCGAGGGCGCCTTCCCCGCCGCCACCAAGGCGCTCCGCGGCGCGACCCCCGAGCTGGCCTACGCGCGCCCCTACGCGGTCGACCTGACGGGCTGGTTCGACGACTTCTCACACTCGGGCTACTACGACGCCAACGGCGGCATCGGCCGCGTCGCGCTGAACGTAAACGCGTTCACGATCGCGAACGGCCTGCCGACCTCTCTGATCGCGGACGAGCAGACCGGCACGCTGTTCAACCAGACCGCGAGGACGGGCTTGAACAATCGCTGCCCCGGCTCCTCGGAACGCAACAACCGCGACGGCTCGAACCCCTTCCTGCCCACCCCCGACTACAACTGCGACCCGACCCAGGAGACGGCACCCGGGCCATGAGGCGGATCCTCGTCACCGCGCTCCTCCTCGCCGCCGGCAGCGCCTTCGCTCTGCTCGCGGGTGGCGCCTCCGACGAGGATTCGGGGAGCCCGAGCTACATCGTGGAGGTCAGGGACGCCTTCGGCCTGATCGAGGGCGCCGACCTGAAGGTCGCGGGCGTGCGCGCCGGCAAGATCTCCTCGATGAAGCTCGACCTCGATACCAACAACGCACTGGTCGGCGTCGAGCTCACCGAGAAGGGCTTCAGCCCGTTCCGCAAGGACGTCGAGTGCGAGACTCGCCCGCAGTCGCTGATCGGCGAGTACTTCATCGACTGCCAGCCCGGAAACAGTCAGGAGAAGCTCGAGGACGGCGCAAAGATCCCGGTCAGCCAGACGTTCTCGACGATCGCGCCGGACCTCGTCAACAACATCCTGCGCCTGCCCCAGCGCGACCGCCTGCGGATCATCCTCAACGAGCTGGGCACGGGAGTCGCCGCGCGGGGCGAGGATCTCAACCAGGCGATCCGGCGCGGCGTGCCGGCGCTGCGCGAGACCGATCGCCTGCTGGCGATCCTGGCGCGCCAGAGCGAGGTCATCGCGACCCTGATCGGCAACGCCGACGTCGTGATCGGCGACCTCGCCGACAACAAGGCCGACGTGGGCCGGTTCGTGGTCGAGGCGCGCGACACTGCCGCGGCCTCCGCCGAGCGCCGGGTGGAGCTGGCCGACACGTTCAACAAGCTGCCCGGGTTCCTCGCCCAGCTGCGCCCGGCGATGCGCGACCTCGGCCGCGTCGCCGACGCGCAGACGCCGGCGCTGCGCGACCTCGCGGCCACCAGCCCGCAGCTCACGCGCCTGCTGAACAACCTCGGTCCGTTCGCCGATGCGTCGCGGCCGGCGATCCGCTCGCTCGGCGACACCGCGGCGATCGGCCGCCAGGCGATCCCGGCGCTGCGCCCGACCGTCCGCCAGCTCAACCTCTTCTCGCAGAAGACGCCCGAGCTCGGCAAGAACCTCGCGATCATCCTGGAGGACCTCTACGACCGCGACCGGGCCGTGGAGCGGGACCCGCGCAGCCCCGGCGGCCGTGGCTTCAACGGGCTCGAGAACATCCTCGGCTACGTCTTCTGGCAGTCGCAGGCGATCAACATCTTCGACGAGAACGGCTACATCCTGAAGGTGAGCGTGCGCGACAACGAGTGCGCGGCCTACGCCGACGCCAACCGCGTCCGCAACGCCTCCCAGGAGTACCGGGAGACGTGCTCGGCCGGGCTCGGGCCGACCCAGCCGGGCATCAACGCGCCCGATCCGAGCACCGGGGCGGCCAGCGCGAGGTCCCAGCAGAGCGCGCAGGCCGCGCGCGCGGAGCGTGACGCCGCCGTGCTGCGCGCAAGCCAGCAGGCGGCCGGGGCGCCTCCCCAGCCCGGCGCCGGCGGCGTCAAGCGGGCCAACAGGTCCGGCGCTTCCCCAATCGACCTCGACAAGACGATCGGCTCGCTCCTCGGAGGCGCGACGCCCGCTGCGCCCGCCGGCAAGGTCGCCCAGGGCGTCACCGGCGCCGCGGGCAACGGCGAGACGACGGCCGAGCTCCTCGACTACCTCTTCGCACCATGAGACGCGGATCCCAGTCCATCGTCGCCAACCCGGTCCTCGTCGGAGCGGTCACCACGCTGGTGGTCGTCGTCGCGGTGTTCCTGGCCTACAACGCCAACAACGGCCTTCCGTTCGTCCCCACGCGCTCGATCGACGTGGAGCTCTCCAGCGGGTCGAACCTGGTCAAGGGCAACGAGGTGCGCGAGGGCGGGTTCCGGATCGGCGTCGTCGAGGAGCTCAAGCCGATCACGCTCAAGAGCGGCCAGACGGTCGCGCTGGCCAAGCTCAAGCTCGACAAGGCGGTGGGGGACATCCCCGCCGACACGCGCATGATGGTCCGCCCGCGTTCGGCGCTGGGCCTGAAGTTCGTCCAGCTCGAACGCGGCCGCTCGGACAAGAACCTGGTCGACGGCGACACGATCCCCGTCGATCAGACCAACGTCCCGGTCCAGTTCGACGACATCTTCAAGATCTTCGACCAGCCCACACGGCGCGCGTCGCAGGAGAACCTGAAGATCTTCGGCAACGGCTTCACCGGCCGCGGCGTCGACCTCAACCTGACGATCGAGACGCTCGGCCCGCTGTTCCAGTACCTGACGCCGGTCGCGCGCAACCTCTCCGACGAGCGCACGCAGCTCGGCCGGTTCTTCGCCGAGCTGGGCGACGCGGCGCGGATCATCGCGCCGATCTCGGGCGTCCAGGCGAAGCTGTTCACCGACATGGCGACGACCTTCGAGGCCTTCTCCCGCAGTCCCGAGGCACTCAAGGCGACAATCCAGAAGTCGCCCGGCACGCTCGTCGTCGGCGAGCGCTCGCTGCGCCAGCAGCGCCCGTTCCTGCGCGACCTGGCCGACTTCTCGGTCGACCTGCGCGGAGTGGCGCGGGAGCTGCGGATCTCGCTGCCGATCATCAACCCGGCGATCGAGACCGGCACGCCCGTCCTGCGGCGCTCCGTCGACCTCAACCGGCGTACCGCCGAGGTGCTGGTGGCGGCCAAGGACCTCGCCGAGGCGCCGACGACCAACACCGCGCTGCGGGCGCTTACCGACACCGTCACCACGCTCAACCCGATGCTGCGCTACCTGGGCCCCCACCAGACAGTCTGCAACGGCTGGAACTACTTCTGGGGCTTCCTGGGCGAGCACATCTCCGAGCCCGACGCGACGGGTACCTCGCAGCGCGCCAACCTCCACTCGGTCGGCCGGCAGCGCAACGGCCTCGACCAGATCGGCGCCGTCGAGCCGGCCAACGGCGAGGACTACACGGGGCCGCCGCAGCGCGGCGACCCGCAGTTCCTGCACGGGCAGGCCTACCACGCCGCGATCAACGACGACGGGACCGCCGACTGCGAGAACGGCCAGCGCGGCTACCCGGAGGGCGACCTGACCACGTTCGGCAGCGACAAGTACAAGATCGTGCTCGATCCGCACACGCCGGGCTCGCAGGGCCCGACCTTCGCCGGGCGCTCGCGCACGCCCCCGGGACAGACCTTCACGCGTGAGCCCGAGACCGGCGCGCAGCTCGACCCCATCCTCACGACCGGGATCTACGCGGGCCGATGAGACGCGCCAAGACACGCGGACTGAGCCGGACCCAGGCGGGCGTGATCCTGATCGTCCTCGCGGTGATCATCACCTACCTGGGCTTCACCAAGGCGATCCCGTTCCGCCAGCACTTCGAGATCAAGGCGGACTTCAAGACCTCGAACAACCTGCGCACCAACTCCTTCGTGCGTATCGCCGGGATCAACGTTGGCAAGGTGACCAAGGTCGAGCCGATCCGCGCCGGCGAGGACGGCGTGCGCGTGACGATGCGCATCGACAAGAACGGAAGGCCGATCCACCGGGACGCCGTCGCCTCGATCCGCCCGCGGATCTTCCTCGAGGGCAACTTCTTCATCGACCTGAAGCCGGGCACCCCCTCGGCGGCGATCCTCGGCGACGGCGACGTCATCCCCGCGCGCCAGACCTCCACGCCGGTGCAGCTCGACCAGATCCTCACCGCGCTGCAGACCGACACGCGCGACGACCTCAAGGTCCTGCTGAGCGAGCTGTCGACCGGGCTCGCCGGCGCGGGCGGCATCGGCTACAACCGCTCCGTCCAGTACTGGGAGCCGGCGTTCAAGAACTCGGCGCTGGTCAACGAGGCCAGCCTCGGCATCGCCCAGACCGACCTTCCCGACTACCTGCGCGACGCCGCGACCGTGGCCGGGGCGCTGGATCGCAACCCCGCCGCGCTGAAGAACCTGATCACCGACTTCAATATCACCGCCCGGGCCTTCGCGCGCGAGCAGTCGGCGCTCGAGCAGACGATCGCCGAGCTGCCGCGGACGCTGCGGGCGGCGCGCCCCGCGCTGGGCGCGCTCAACGCCGCCTTCCCCGCGGTGCGCCGCCTGGTGGTCGACTTCCGTCCCGCCGTGCGCTCTTCCGGGCCGACGCTCGACGCCTCGCTCCCGTTCATCCGCGAGGCGCGCCGGCTGGTGGGGCCGGCCGAGCTGCGCGGCCTCGTCGCCGACCTACGGCCCGTCGTGCCCAACCTGGCGCGGCTGACCGTCAACTCCGTGCCCCTCTACCGCCAGGTCCGCGCGGCCTCGAGCTGCCAGAACGAGGTGGTCCTGCCCTGGTCCGTCGATACCACGCCCGACCCCAACTTCCCCGCCAAGGGGAAGGTGTACGAGGAGAGCGTCAAGGGCCTCCCCGGCCTTGCCCAGGAGAGCCGCTCGGGCGACGCCAACGGCCAGTGGGCGCGCGTCCTCGCCGGCAACGGCGTGTTCACATACGCGATCGGAAGCCAGCCCGGGCTGGGCCCCGTGTTCGGAAACCTCAACCTCCCGCTGCAGGGCGTCAACCCGCCCAAGGCCGAGCGCTCGCCGATCCGCTACGACGTGCCGTGCGAGACCCAGGAGCCGCCGGACCTGCGCACGCAGCCGAGCGGACCCCCCGCCCGCGCCAACCAGGCGCCACTGGCGGCCAACGTGAAGGCGCTCTCCGACGCGCGCAAGTGGGAGGGAGCGGCCGAGGCCCTGCTGCGCGAGCGCAAGCCCGCCGCTGCCAAGGGCGCCTACGCCAAGGCGCGCGCGATCCGCCAGCGCAGCAACCTCTTCGGCAAGGCCTTCGACATCGTCAAGGGCCGCATCCGCGTGGTCGACGCCGCCGCGCTCGAGAAGAAGCGCCCGCAGGACCTGACGCGGGCGCAGGCCTTCGCGCTCAAGCAGTACCGCGTGCTCCAGCGCCGGCAGGCCGAGGCCCAGGCCCAGTCCCAGACGCAGAAGCAGGCCCAGGGGGAGCCGGCGCCATGATGACCGCGATCCGCAAGCGCGCCGGCGACTTCGCCGCGATCATGGTCCTGGTGGTCATCGCCGCGGCCGTCGGCGCCTACATCCTCTCCAACCAGCGGCTGCGCTTCCCCTTCATCCAGGAGAAGCCCTTCGAGCTCAAGGCAGCGTTCTCGACCGCACAGGCGGTGACGCCCGGCCAGGGCCAGACAGTGCGCGTCTCTGGCGTCCGCGTGGGCGACATCGCCAAGACCGAGCTCAAGAACGGCCAGGCGATCGTGACGATGGCCCTCGACCCCGAGTACGACAAGCTCGTCCACACGGACGCCAGCGCGCTGCTGCGGCCGAAGACCGGCCTGAAGGACATGTTCATCGACCTCGAGCCGGGCTCCAAGGACAGGCCGGTCGCGAAGGAGAACTGGACGATCCCGATCAACAACACGCTGCCCGACATCAACCCGGACGAGATCTACGCCGCGCTGGACGCCGACACGCGCGACTACCTCAAGCTGCTGATCAACGGCGCCGGGCGCGGCCTGCGGGGCCGCGGCAACGACCTCCAGGAGGTGTTCGCTCGCTTCGAGCCGACAAACCGCGACATCGCCCGCGTGACCACCGCCGTGGCCGCGAAGCGCGCGAACCTGCGCCGCCTTGTCAACTCGCTGGCGCGGCTGAACGGCGAGCTGGCCTCCAAGGACGACGACCTCTCCCAGCTCGTCGAGTCCTCCGCCGTCGTCTTCCGCGCGTTCGCCTCCGAGGAGCAGAACGTGTCGCGCTCGATCCGCAACTTCCCGCCGGCCCTGCGCGAGACCACGCGCACGCTGGGCAAGGTGGAGCGCTTCGCGCGCGTCCTGCGGCCCGCGGCCGACCGCCTGCGACCGGCCGTGCGCGCGCTCAACCGCGCCAACCTGGCGATCCGGCCGTTCGTCATCGAGGCGGCGCCGATCCTCAACGGGCGCATACGGCCGTTCGTGCGCGAGGTCCGCCCGCTGGTCCGCGACCTCGCCACGCCGGCGCGCAATCTGGCCGACGCGACGCCCGACCTGACGCGCTCCTTCGTGGTCCTCAACCACCTGTTCGACCTCTTCTCCTACAACCAGAACGGCCGCGAGGCGCCGGGCGCGCCCGGCCGCGACGAGGGCTACCTGTTCTGGATCGCCTGGCTGACGCATCAGACCGAGCACCTCTTCACCACCGGCGACGCCCACGGCTCCTACCGGCCCGTGTTCCTGGGGGGTGCGTGTTCGACCCTGGAGGACATCATCGTCCACGAGCTGGGACCGGGCGCCGGAGACCTGCTCAACCTGCTGTCGATCACCCAGCCCGGGGGGGCGTGCGGCTAGCCATGCAGAAACAGGCTCCATCCTTCGGACGCGTCCTCACGATGGTGCTCTTCGCGCTGTCGTGCTTCGGGCTGCTGCTGTTCCTGTGGCTGTCCTTCGGCGGCGCAACTCCGCTCAAGCCGCAGAGCTACCGCTTCAAGATCGCCTTCCCGGAGGCCACGAATCTCGCCCTCGAGGCCGACGTGCGGGTCGCCGGCGTCCCGGTCGGCAAGGTCCGCGGCAAGGAGCTGGCGCCCGGCGGCAACCGCACGCTGGCCACGATCGAGGTGGAGCCCAAGTTCGCCCCGATCAAGAAGGACGCCGTCGCGATCCTGCGCCAGAAGACCCTCCTGGGCGAGACCTACGTCGAGCTGACGCCGGGCAGCCGCAACAGCGAGTCCGTGCCGGAGGAGGGCACGCTGGCCAACGGCCAGGTAAAGGAGACCGTCGAGCTCGACGAGATCTTCACGGCGCTCGACCCGATCACGCGCCAGGCCTTCCGCACCTGGCAGCAGGACCTCGCCGAGTCCTTCCGGGGCCGCGACCAGGCCTTCTCCGACGCGCTGGGCAACCTGCCGTCCTTCGCCGTCGACGCGACCACCCTGCTGAAGGTCCTCGACGAGGAGGCGGAGCCGCTCCAGCGCGTGATCCGCGACACGGGCAGCGTGTTCGCCGCGCTGACCCAGGACGAGGCCGCGCTGGCCAACCTGATCACCAGCTCGGCCGGCGTGTTCGAGGCGACCGCGTCCCAGAACAATGCCCTGGCCGAGACGTTCCGCGTCTTCCCGACCTTCCTGGACGAGTCCAAGCGCACGCTCGAGCGTTTGCGCATCTTCGCGTTGGACACGCGGCCCCTGATCCGCGACCTCAAGCCGGCCACACGCGATCTGCGCTTCGCGCTGGTCGACGTGCGCCACCTCGCGCCCGACCTGCGCAACTTCTTCCGCGACCTCTCCCCGCTGATCGACGCCTCGGTCGAGGGCCTGCCCGCCCTGCGCGACACGCTGCGCGGAGCGCAGCCGCTGCTGGCCGAGACCGGTCCCTTCCTGTCCCAGCTCAACCCGATCCTCCAGTGGCTCGAGCTCAACCAGAAGCTGGTCTCGGACTTCATCCAGACCGCCGCCGGCGGCCTCGCGGCGCGTACGACGACCGCAGTCCCCGGGGGCCCCGGCCACTACCTGCGCCAGATCAGCCCGAGCGGCTCGGAGACTCTCGGCATCCATCGCAGCCGGCTCTCGACGAACCGCGGCAATACCTACCTCTCGCCGCTGTTCGCGGCCAACCAGCAGGCCTTGGAGAGCGTGATCTTCCCCAACTGGGACTGCAACAACACCGGCGTGGGGGAGAAGCCGCCGACGATCTCCTCGACACCCGGCCAGGCGTCGCCCGCCTGCTTCGTGCAGCCGCCGTTCAACTTCCAGGGCCAGAGCGAGGCGTTCCCGCGCATCGACGCGAACAACTACGCCCCCTAGCGGGGGGCGCCGGCCGCGGTCAGGCCGCGGCCGAGCGGGCGTCCGACAGCGCGGCGAGCCCGTCCAGCAGCGCGCCGGCCAGCCGTTCGTCGCCGCTTATCTCGAGCCCGGCGCGCGACCTTTCGGGGCCGAAGGCGTCGAGCCAGGCGTCCTGCGGACCGCGCACGCGAGCGTCGGCATCGGGCGCGGCGCGCTCCTCCACGCCGACTCGGCCGCCGGCCACGGACACGAGGTAGTCACGCGGCGCGCCGTGCTTGCCGGTGGCTGCGAGCGCCACCGTGCCCTGCAGCGACCGCGGCGGCTTCAGCAGGCCGGGCGCCAGCCGGACGATCGCGCCGACGTCGACGTCCTCGCCGGCGCGCGGAGCGCTCCACGCCCACGCAAATCCCCACCGCGCCAGCTCGCCGAGGACGGGCATCAACGCGCTGGCGCGCTCGGTCAGCTCGTAGTCCACCCGCGGCGGCACCTCGCGGTAGCGCTGGCGCGTCAGCAGCCCGTCGGCGACCATCCGGTTCAGCCGCGAGCGCAGCTGCTCGGTGGAGATCCCCGGCAGGACACGCTGAAGCTCGACGAACCGGCGCGGCCCCGCCGCCAGGTCGCGGACGATCAGGAGCGTCCACTTGTCCCCGACGAGATCGAGCGCGCGGGCGTCCGGGGACCACTGGTCGTACGGGTGACGCTTCGGTGGGGGTACGCCGGCGATGGTCCTACCTCCGTGTAGTCGTCGCCCGGTGTCTTTTAGCAGACGCAGACGGGGACGGCGAGCGGTAGAGTGGGCCCATGGGCGCCGTCGGGAGCGGCGCCCACAAAATCACGGAGGGCAGGGTTCGGATGGGCGAAGTGATCAGCCTCGCCGAGCGGCGGCGCTCTGCGCCGCCTGTCGAGGAGCCCGGGACGCAGGCGCGGGCGATCTTCTTCTTCGACCTCTCGTGCCCGTTCACGTACCTCGCGGTCGAGCGGGTGGAGCTCCTGCTCCCGGGGGTGCGCTGGGCGCCGGCCCTCGACGCGCGCGCCCATCGGGATCCGGCGAGCCTGCAAACGCTCCGCACGCGCGCCGAGCAGCGCGCCCGCGCGATGCACCTTCCGCTCGTCTGGCCGCCGGGCTGGCCGCGGCCTGCGCGGCGAGCCCTGCGCGCCGCCCAGTACGCCGCGGAGTGCGGCCGCGCCGGCGAGTTCGCCCTCGCCGCTGCGCGCCTGTCGTTCTGCGGCGGCTACGACGTCGACGAGGTCACCGTCCTGTGCGAGGCGGCCGCGGCGGCGGGCATTTCGGTCGGCGGCGTCGTGCGCGCCGCCGAGGACGTGACCCGGGACGCCGCGCTGCGGGCGGTCGGCTCCCGGCTGGCGCAGGCGGGGGCGGACCGGCTGCCCGCGGTGCGCGTCGATCACAGGCTCTACTGCGGCGAGGAGCACCTCGGCCTGGCCTCGCGCGCCCTGCGGCATCCGGCTTCGCCGACCGGCGTCGGCGGCGACTGAGCCGTCCGCGCGCGCTGCGCTCGACTAGGGAGCGACCAGCCCCGCGAGGATCATCGCGTCGAGCGTTCCCGCGTCGTCCTCGTCGTCGGTCTCGCCGGCGTAGGCCATCAGCGGCGAGCTGGCACCGACCTCCGCGAGGAGCGCGTGGAGGTCTTCCAGCGCGCCGGCGGCGGTCGGCTCTGGCGTTGTGACAGGGATCTCGTGGTGGTCCATGGGAGCCGTTCCTCTCGTCTCGTGGTGGTCGCGACGCACGTTAGGTCGCGCCCGGGCGCACCGCGTGAACGGAGGGTGTCCATCGTGTGACGGAGCTGTAGAGTCGCCGCCCATGTCCACGGACGCGCAGACCGAGCGCCGGACCGCGCAGGTGCACGGGGGCCGGCTGGTCGCCCAGCGACTGAAGGCCGCCGGCGTCACCAAGCTCTTCACGCTCTCCGGCGGTCACCTCTTCTCGATCTACGACGGATGCCGCGAGGAGGGGATCGACCTCGTCGACGTCCGCCACGAGTCGACCGCCGCCTTCGCGGCCGAGGGCTGGGCGAAGGTCACGCGCACGCCGGGCGTGGCGGCGCTAACCGCGGGCCCCGGCGTCACCAACGGGATGAGCGCGCTGGGCTCGGCGCAGCAGAACAACTCGCCCGTCCTCGTCCTCGGCGGGCGCGCACCGCAGATGCGCTGGGGCCAGGGCTCCCTCCAGGAGATCGACCACGTTCCGTTCGTGCGCCCGCTGGTCAAGCTCGCGGCCACCGCCGAGGCCACTGACGAGATTCCGGGGCTCGTGGACGAGGCGCTGGCGGCCACGATGCGTCCGCACTCGGGCCCCGCGTTCCTCGACTTCCCGCTCGACGTCGTCTTCATGGAGGGCGAGCCCAGCTCGGAGCCCGGCGCGCTCGCGCAGCCGGCGAAGGGATCCGCGGCGGACTCACGCCAGGTCGACCGCGCCGCGGCGCTGCTGCGAGACGCCGAGCGCCCGGTGATCATGGCCGGCACCAACCTCTACTGGGGCCACGGGGAGGACGCGCTGCGTTCGCTCTCCGAGGAGCTGGAGATCCCGGTCTTCCTCAACGGCCTGGCCCGCGGCTGCCTGCCGGCCGACCACCGGCACTTCTTCTCGCGCGCGCGCTCGGCCGGGCTCAAGGGCGCCGATGTGGCGCTGGTGATCGGCGTGCCGATGGACTTCCGGCTCGGCTTCGGGGGCTCCTTCGGCGAGGACACCGAGATCATCGTCGCCGACGTCGCCGAGCCGGTTCGCGCCCATCCCCGGCCCGTCGCCGCCGAGCTCCACGGCGCGCTGCCCGCGACGCTCGAGGCGCTGCGCACGGGCGCCGCCGGTGGCCGCGAGCGCGCGCGCTGGATCGCCGACCTGCGCGGCGTGGAGGACGAGAAGCGCCTCGCCGAGCGCGAGCAGCTCGAGGACGATCGCGCCCCGCTGCACCCGCTCCGGCTCTACCACGAGCTCAGCCGGATGCTCGACCGCGACGCGGTGATCGTCGGCGACGGCGGAGACTTCGTCTCCTACGCGGGCCGCGTGGTCGACTCCTACGAGCCCGGCTGCTGGCTGGACCCGGGCCCCTTCGGCTGCCTCGGCGCCGGCCCCGGCTACGCGCTCGCCGCCAAGCTCGCGCACCCCGACCGCCAGGTCGTGCTGCTGCTGGGCGACGGCGCGTTCGGCTTCTCCGGGATGGAGTACGACACGCTCGCGCGCCATGGCGTCAACGTGGTCGGCGTGATGGGCAACAACGGGATCTGGGCGCTGGAGCACCACCCGATGATGTTCCTGTACGGCTACTCGGTCGCCGCGAAGCTGCGGCCCGGGACGCGCTATGACCAGGTGGTCGAGGCGCTCGGGGGACACGGCGAGCTGGTGGAGCGTCCCGACGATCTGCGCCCGGCGCTCGAGCGCGCGTTCTCCGCGGGTCGTCCGGCGCTGGTCAACGTGCTGACCGATCCCGAGGTCGCCTACCCGCGCTCGGCGAACCTCGCCTGAGTCGCGCCGGCCTCTCCGACGACGAGTCCCGCGCAAGAAAACCGCCCGCTTGCACGGGCGGTTTTCCTGAAAGGTCCCATCAGGACGGGCAGGGGTACGTGCCTTGAAGGGACCGTTTGAGCGGTTCAGGCGGCGGGAGGCGCCGATTCGATGCGGCTTCGCCCGAACCTATGAGCCCGAGAGGCTGCCGGTTGGCACAGCACCCTTTACCCCGGACGAGAGGAGAGTATCGGAGTGCGCTCCTGGGCGGGCAATCGAACATCCGTTGAGGCCGGACGCGGCCGCAGACGCTCCAGGAGCGCGTCGATCGCGAACAGCGCGAGCAGCAGCAGCGAGAGGCGCAGGAGCACGGCGACCAGCAGGCCATGGCGCGGCACCTCGAGCGTGTCGCCGTGCCACACCACCAGCGCGTGGGGGATCTGGAGGGCGAGCGCGACCAGCGGCACGATCCACACGGGCTGCGGGCGCGCGCGCGCCGCCACCAGCGCGGCGCCGAGGCCGATCACCACCAGCCAGAAGAAGACGGCCTGGAAGGTGCCCGGATAGATGAACTCCGCGATCGTGGCCGGCAGGATCGTGCGCGAGTCGCCGGAGCGGTAGCCCGAGATCACGTTGACCAGCCGCGCGCGCTCGCCCACGACCGGGCGAACGGTGTCGTAGGGGTGGGTGGCGAGGTAGCCGGCGAGCGTGCTGCGCCCGTGGTCGCGCACCCACTCCAGGAATTCGTCGCTGGCGGGGTCGCTCGCCACGCCGTTGCCCAGTCCCGCGAGCCGGTGGCGGTTGGCGAGCACGCGGGGGGTGGGCTCCGGCATCCCGTGGTCGACGAAGTAGTCGCGCTTGTCGGTGTCGGGGAGGATCCGCTCGCCGACCACGTGGAGCATCGGACGTTCCTCGCGCCGCAGCTGGGCGTTCTCGGTGGTCGTCGAGAGGAAGCCGAGCGCGACGATCGCGCACAGACCGCCCAGCAGCGCGACACGGCTGGCGCGCGCGCCCGGGCGCAGGAGCCACAGCCCGACCAGCGGAACCGTGATCAGCGCGAGGAAGGCGTTGGTGTCGCGCGCGAAGACCCAGAAGAGCGTCGTGGCCAGGACCGCGGCCACCGTCGGTGGCCCGGGCGCGCGCACGAGCGCCAGCCACGCGGCCACGACCGCGACGGTGAGCGAGATGGACACCGACTCGGTCAGGATCACGGTGTCCCACTGGATGATCGGGAAGGCCATCGAGAAGACGAGGATCAGCGCGAAGGCGACGAGCCGGTAGGCGCCCGGTCGCACGCACCAGGCCACGACGCCCGCCAGGGCCAGCCAGCACCCCACCGACAGCGCGAACTGCCCGAGCGCCAGCCACTTGTCTCCCTCGGGCATGACCTTGTAGAGGAGCGGCACGGTCCAGGATCGTGCCCCCGCGAGGAAGTCCAGTGAGAAGAGCGACTCGCGCGCCACGTCGAGATAGGTGTCGGTGTCGCGGTAGCGCTTGGGCTCGACGCCGGCGAACGCGTTGAGGCGCAGGAGGAAGTAGGCCGCGGTGAGCAGCGCGTAGGGCGTCCTGAGCGCGGCGAGGAGCGTCTCCCGCGAGGGCATGGAGGGGGGACGCTCAAGCATCGCCGACCGAACCACCGCGCCGCGCGAGCAGCGGTGTCACCGCGGCGTAGAGGAGCTCGACCCCCATCTGGAGCAGCCGGACTGCCACCGCCACGGCGATCGCCACGGTCAGCGGCAGGATTCCCGAGAGTGCCGCCACCAGGCCGGTCTCCCGCGCGCCCAGGCCGCCCGGGATCACGAACGCCACCACCGAGGCGGCGAAGCCCACCGAGTAGGCGCCGATCGCGGTGGGGGCATCGGCCGGCGCGAGGCCATGGAGGGCCTGGCCCAGCGCGTAGACGGCCACCCCCGCGACGACGAAGGAGACCGCGAAGAGCGCGGTCAGCTCCAGCACGCGGCCGCGCCCGATCGTCCTGGGCAGCGCGCCGCGGCCGAGCCGCCGCAGGGCGGCGTCGGCCAGGGGCCGGAAGACGCGCGGGTCCAGCGCCGCCAGCGCGATCACGGGGAGGGCCAGCGCCAGCCATCGCAGCGGTCGACCCTCGAGCTGGGGCAGCGCGATCACGAAGTAGGCGCCCACAGCGGCCGAGCCCGCGAAGGCGAAGCCCATCTCGTAGACCAGCGAGGCCATGCAGACGCGCTTGGGGACGCCCTCGCGCTCGGCCATCGCCATCCGCGAGACCGCAAGCGCGACGTTGGCCGGCACGTAGCGCGCCAGCAGGGTCACGCTCCAGACCATTCGCCCGCGCGCGCCCGGGACGGGAGAGCCGAGGGCGTGCAGCGTCATCACCCAAAGCTGCGCGTGGAAGGCCTGGAAGACGATCAGCGCGGCGATCGAGAGCGCCAGCCAGCCGGGCTCCAGGCGCCAGGCGATGTCGGGCAGCCGCGACCACTGGGAGGCCAGTGCGGCGACGAGGAACGCGACGACCAGGGCGACCAGGCCGCCGACGGCGAGGCGACGCGCGCGCGAGCGGCCGGCGGCCAGCGAGCTCGCCGAGGCCCCGGCCTCGCCCAGGCGCTCGAGCAGCGTGGGCTCGGGAGACGGTCTCGAAGGCGGTTCGGGTGGCGCCACGGCGCCGGGCGCGCGCTCACCCATACCAGTACGCCGTGCTCGAGTAGAAGCCGCGCAGGAGGTTGCGGTTGCCGTGCTCCATCGAGAAGCGCAGCGAGGTCGTCCACGGGACCGCGTCGGCGAGGAGCAGGCGGTACATCCCGGTGCAGTCGCTGAGCGGGCAAATCCGTCCGCCGACCCGGTGGGAGGGCGCGCCGTTGAGCGGCCGCGTGAAGGGGCCGCGGATGAAGTAGAAGCCGCCCTCGAAGAAGTCCTCGGTCCCGGTCCCGTGGTAGAGCGAGACGCTCGATCCGTCGGCCGACAGCCGCTCGTCGCCCTCCAGGTAGCGCCGGGTGCGGGGCCCGCGCAGGCTCTCGGTCAGGCCGACGAGCAGGCCGGGCCGCCCGGTCACCGCCAGCAGCGGCCAGTCTCGGCCGGCGGCCGTGAAGCCACGGTGGCTGGTGGCGTGGAAGCGTCCGGCGTCGCCGCTGGTCACCGCATGCCCCCAATCGTCGGAGGGCGCGCTCGTCAGGCGCAGGTCGGCGGCGAGGACGGCCGCGCGCGAGGCGTTGACCAGGTGGATCGAGGCGCCCTCGGCGTAGGGCATCGGAAACCACGACGACAGCCAGCCCAGCGGGGAGGGCGACTGGGCGAGCAGCAGCGAGCGCACGGTCGCCGGGGCGACCCCGGAGCCGAAGAGCTCGCCGAGCGGGGCGTCGACCGTGCGCCGCCCGTCGAAGAACATCTGGATCCGCGCGTAGCGGAAGAGATCCTCCCGCGGGGCGGGCAACGCGCGTCCGGCGCGGGTGAGGCGCCGGAAGCGCAGCGCCAGCGCCGTGATGATCCCCGGGCCCGTGCGGCGCGCCAGCACGATCCGGCGGCCGGGCGCAAGCGAGAACGTGCGCGCAGCGGTCGCCGCCCCGGGCGCCGGGCGCTTGGGGTCGCGCAGGCCCGCCGAGCGAAGCGTGCTCAGGACGTCCGCGGCGCTCGCACCGCGATCGAAGGTCGCGACGCCATCGGCGCTCGCGAACTCGCGGAAGGCGACGTGGTGGTAGCGGGGATTGGCCGATGTGGTCACCAGCATGCGCTCGCGAAACGGCATCGGCACCTTGATGTAGACGCCGCCGGAGCTCTGGGCTGCGTTCGCCACGAGCGGGAGCTGGAACGGCGGCCCCAGCCTCCCGTCCACCACCGACTGCAGCGGCGCCTGGACCACGGTGCGTCCGTCGAGGTCGATCCGCAGCGTGCCGGTGGCGGTGACGTTCCCGCGGTCGCGCGTGAACCACATCGAGTCGATCTGGCCGGGGCCGGTGTGCTCGGCGATCACGCACTCGCCCGACGGCGTCTCGCGCCGGCAGGAGAACGCGCCCGTCACCCCGTCGTCGTTGTAGCCCCGGCGGTCGTAGGAGGAGGCTTGGCGCGCCTGCGCCCCGGGGCGCAGGACCGGCAGCAGGTCGAGCCGGCGAAACGCGTCGTAGCCCACCGGCCCGTTGGGCGTGAACGGGGAGATCCGCGCGGTCGGCGCGTGCGCGCCCGGCGCGTTGTGGGCACCGGCCGGTGCGGCGAGGCACCCGGCCGCAGCGGCGACGGCCAGGATGCACGCGGGCGTGCGGCGGCGGATGCGTGAGGGGGCGGGCATTAGAATGGGCGCTCGACGGGGGCGCTGCGAAGCGAGGCTCGCGCCTCCGGCGGGCGGCGAGCTTCCCAGCGCTATGGCCAAACACTCCCAAATCGCGTCGACCGACGCCGAGACGGCCGCCCCCCCGCGGCGCCTGCCCGAGCCTCCCGCCGCGGCCCCTGCGGCGCCCGCGGCGCCGGAGCGCGAGCCCCGGTCCGCCGCGCGCGCGCTGCTGCGCGCGATGCGGCCCAAGCAGTGGATCAAGAACGTCCTCGTCGGCGCGGCGCCGCTCGCCGCCGGCGTGCTCACGCAGTCCGACGCGCTCGGCCGGACGGCGCTCGCCTTCGTCGCCTTCTGCCTGGTCTCCAGCGCGACCTACCTCGTCAACGACGTCGGCGACGTCGAGGAGGACCGGCGCCATCCGGTCAAGCGCCACCGGCCGATCGCCTCGGGCGAGATCTCGCCGCGCACGGCGCTCGCCGCCGCGCTTGCCCTGCTGCTGGCGGGGCTCGCGATCGCCGCCGCGGTGCGCTGGGCGTTCCTCGTGCTGCTCCTCGGCTACCTGCTCGTCACGGTCTCCTACACGGTGTGGCTCAAGCACATGGCGGTGTTCGACATCGCCGTCGTCGCGGGCGGCTTCATCTTCCGCGCCGTCGCCGGCGGGCTTGCGGTCGACGTGCCGATCTCGCGCTGGTTCATCATCGTCACGTCGTTCGGCTCGCTGTTCATGGTCGCCGGCAAGCGCTACAGCGAGCATGTGACGATGGGCGCCGAGCGCGAGACCACGCGCTCCACGCTGGCCGCCTACTCGCGCGACTACCTGCGCTACGTCTACACGATGGCCTCGGGCGTGACGCTGCTGGGGTACTGCCTGTGGGCCTTCGAGCAGTCGGAGTTCGAGGGCTCGATCCCCTGGTTCGAGCTGTCGATCGTGCCCTTCGCGGTCGGGGTGCTGCGCTACGCGCTGCTGCTCGACGAGGGCTACGGCGGGGCTCCGGAGGAGATCGTCCTCAGCGACCGTCCGCTGCAGATCCTGGGCGTGGTCTGGCTGGTCGTCTACGGCGCCGGCGTCTCCGTCGTCCACTGAGGTGGCGGTGTCCCCGCCGGACTCCCAGGCCACCGCCGCCGCGACGCGCAACGGCACCGGCGACGCGCGGCTGCTGACTGGGTGGGGGCTCACGGCGCCGACGCGCGCGACCGTCCACCGGCCCCGCACCGCGGACGACGTTGCCGCGGAGGTCGCGGCGCGCGGCGGGCGCGGAGTGATCGCGCGCGGGCTCGGGCGCGCCTACGGCGACGCCGCCCAGAACGCCGGCGGCCTGGTGCTCGACATGCGCGGCGTCGACGCCGTGCGCGAGATCGACCTCGACCGCGGCCAGGTCACGGTGGGCGCCGGCCTCTCGCTGGACCGGCTGATCTCGCTGATGCTGCCCCTCGGCTGGTTCCCGGACGTCGTACCCGGTACGCGCTACGTCACCGTGGGCGGCGCGATCGCCGCCGACATCCACGGCAAGAACCACCACCTCCACGGCTCGATCGGCGAGCACGTCGTCTCGCTGGAGCTGCTGACGGCGGCCGGGGAGCGGATCACGGCGGGGCCCGAGCGCAACGCCGACGTATTCGCGGCGACGCTCGGGGGGATGGGCCTGACCGGCGTGATAGCCGAGGCGACGCTGCGCCTCTCGCCGATCGAGACGTCGCACGTCCGCGTCGACACCGAGCGCGCCGGCGACCTCGACGACGTCCTCGCGCGGATGCAGGACGGCGACGACGCCTACCGGTACTCCGTGGCCTGGATCGACTGCCTCGCCCGCGGCGCGCGGCTCGGGCGCTCCGTGCTCATGCGCGGCGACCACGCGACTGTCGACGAGCTTCCGGCCGCCGAGCGCGAGCGCCCGCTGGTCGCGCCTCCGCCGGCGCGGCTCGCCGCGCCCCCGTGGGTCCCCGACGGCCTGCTGCGCCGCAGCACCGTCTCGGCCTTCAACGAGCTCTACTTCCGCCGCGCCCCGCGGGAGGAGCGCGGGCGTCTCGAGCCGCTGCACGCCTTCTTCTTCCCGCTGGACGCCGTGGACGGCTGGAACCGGATGTACGGGTCACGCGGCTTCCTGCAGTACCAGTTCGCCGTGCCCTTCGGCCAGGAGGGCGCCCTGCGGCGGGCGCTCGAGCGCCTGAGCGGCGCGCGCGTCGCCTCGTTCTTGGCGGTCCTCAAGCGCTTCGGGCCCCACCAGCGGGGGCTGATCTCCTTTCCGCTTCCCGGCTGGACGCTGGCACTCGACATCCCCGTGACGGCGCCCGGGCTGCCGGGGTTGCTCGACGAGCTCGACGAGCTGGTCGCCGACGCCTCCGGCCGCGTTTACCTGGCCAAGGACTCGCGGCTGCGGCCCGACCTGCTGGGACGGATGTACCCCCGCCTCGACGAGTGGCGGGAGGTGCGCGCGCGGCTCGACCCCGAGGGCGTCATGCGCTCGGACCTCTCCCGCCGGCTGGCGCTCGCGCCCGGCGCCCCGGTGGCTGCATGAGGGACGCGCTCGGCTCGGTCCAGACGGTGCTCGTGCTCGGGGGCAGCTCGGACATCGCGGTGGCCACGGTCCGGTCCCTGGCGGCCGAGCGCGCGCGCACGATCGTGCTCGCGGGCCGCGATCCCGACCGCCTCGCCGCGCCCGCGCGGGCCGCGCGCGACGCGGGCGCCGAGACGGTGGAGACGATCTCCTTCGACGCCGACGACACCGGGTCCCACGCGCGCGTGATCGGCGAGGTCTTCGAGCGCCACGGCGACGTCGACCTCGTGCTCGTCGCGTTCGGCGTCCTGGGCGAGCAGGAGCGCAGCCTCGAAGATCCCGACGCCGCCCTGGGCGTCCTGCGCACGAACTTCCTCGGCGCGGCCTCCGCGGTGCTCGTCGCCGCGCACCGCCTGCGCGCGCAGGGCCACGGCACGCTGGTCGTGCTCTCCTCGGTCGCGGCCGAGCGCGCGCGGCGCTCGAACTTCATCTACGGCTCGTCGAAGTCGGGGATCGACGCCTTCGCGCAGGGTCTGGCCGACGAGCTGGCCGGCGACGGCGTCCAGGTGATGGTCGTGCGGCCGGGCTTCGTGCACACGAAGATGACGGAGGGGCTGGAGCCGGCGCCGCTGGCCACGACGCCCGACAAGGTCGCCGAGGCGATCGTGGACGGCCTGCGGCGGGGTGCTCACACCGTGTGGGCGCCGCCGCCGCTGCGGTACGTGATGTCGGTGCTGCGGCATCTGCCGCGGCCCTTGTTCAGGCGGCTTGACCTGTAGTACGGCTGGTCGCTGACGGCTGATTGCTAGCTGCATGCGAGCTGGAGCGCGGCGCCCCAGAGGATGTCGCGCTCGGAGACCTCCACCTCGTCGAGGTCGAAGCTGCGGGCGGCTTCGAGCAGGATCATCACGCCCGCGACGATGGTCGGCGCGCGGTCCGGGTGCAGGCCGTGCACCTTGCGCCGCTCGGCGAGCGGCATCGCGGCGAGCCGGGCGAGCGCCAGCTCGAGCCATCCCGTCGCGAGGACGAACCCCTCGACCCGGGCGGGGTCGTAGGGCTCGAGGTCCTGCGCGATCGCGGCACACGACGTCGCAGTCCCGGCGACGGCGACGCCCGCCTCTACCTCGCCGGGCGCGCCGGGGGCGGCGGCGATCGTCGAGTCCAGCACCTCGCGGACGTCGGCCGCCAGCGCCTGAAGCTCCTTGGGAGCCGGCGGATCGGAGTGCAGATGGCGCTCGCTGTGGCGCACGACGCCGGCCTGCATGGAGACGTGAAAGGTGACCTCGCCGCCCCGGCCGACGACGAGCTCGGTCGAGCCGCCGCCGATGTCGATGACCACGCGCACCGGGGCCGGGTCGCGGCCCGCGCACGCGCCGGTGAACGTGAGCAGCGCCTCCTCGTTGCCGGCGATCGTGCGCGCGCTGAGCCCGAAGCGGTCGCTCACCGCGGCGGTGAACTCGCCGCCGTTGCGCGCGTCCCGCACGGCGCTGGTGAGTATCGCCGTCGTCGCCTCGCACCCCGCACCGTCGATCGCCGCCCGGTACTCCTCCAGCGTGCGAAAGACACGGGCCATCGCGGCCGCGTTGAGCTCGCCCGTGCTGTCGACGCCGTCGCCGAGCCGCGTCACCGTGCTGCGGCGATCGATCTCGCGCACCTGCCCGTCGCCGACTTCGGCGATCAGCAGCCGGGTGGAGTTCGTGCCGATGTCGACGACGGCCGTACGCACAGCGCGTCGATTCTGGCACGGTTTACGGGGCGGTCCTGGGGGCGAGCGACGGAGCTGATAGCCGCGGCTATCAGCGGTGCGACGGGTGCCACCGCGGGCGGATGACGCGGACGGCGGATCGAACGCGCGTCGCGCGGGCATTCCAGCGCGCGCTAGGCCGGGAACTCGTGCGGCATCGGCTCTCCCGCCAGCGCGGCGAGCACGTTGTCGACAGCCAGGCCGGCCATGCGCTCGCGCGTCGCGTGCGTGGCCGAGCCGACGTGCGGCAGGACGATCAGGTTCGGGGCGCTGAGGAGAGGGTGGCTCGGCGGGAGCGGCTCTGGGTCGGTGACGTCGAGCGCGGCTCCCGCGATGACGTTCTCGCGCAGCGCGCGCTCGAGCGCCGCCTGGTCGACGATCGCCCCGCGCGCGGTGTTGACGAGGAACGCGGTGGGCTTCATCGCGCTCAGCTCGGCGGCGCCGATCAGGTGCCGGGTCTCGGTCGTCAGCGGCACGTGCAGGCTGACGAAGTCCGAGCGCTCCAGCAGGTCGGGAAGCGGTACTCCGCTCGAACGTGACGAGTGCAGGACGGTCATCCCGAAACCGTCCGCGCGCCGGGCGACCGCTTCGCCGATCCGCCCGCGCCCGACGATTCCAAGGGTCGAGCCGTGGACGTCGTGACCCAGCAACCAGTCGGGCTCCCAGGTCAGCCATTCCCCGGCGTGAACTGCCCGAATCGCCTCGGGAAGGCGGCGTGCCGCCGCCATGATCAGGGCGAACGCCAGGTCTGCCGTGGTCTCCGTGAGCACGTCCGGCGTGTAGCCGACGGCGATCCCGCGGGCGCGCGCGGCCGCCAGGTCGACGTTGTCGCACCCGACCGCCAGGTTCGAGATCGCGCGCAGTCGCTGGCAACCGTCGAGGAGGCCGGCGTCGATCCGGTCCGTGAGCAGGCATAGCAGGCCCTCCGCCTCGCAGGCACGGCTTCGCAGCTGCTCGGGCGTCGGCGGGATGCGCTCGGTCCAGACGTCCACCGAGTGCCGGTGAGCGAGCCTCTCGACGGCGTCCCCCGGCAGGCGGCGCGTTACGAAGCAGTGGGCCATCGCCGCGATTCTCGCCGTTTGCCGCAAGCAGCGGAGTTCCCTCCGGAGGCGCGTGTACGGTCGCACCGTGGCCGTCAGCGCGGGCGCACGGAGGGGTGGGGATCCAGGGAGCCCGGAGGCCGCCTGGACGGGCGGCGCCCTGGCCGGGGTGATCATCGGCCTCACGCTCGTCGCCGCGATCTTCCGGCCGCCGATCGCGGTGATCGTGCTTGCGGCAATCGGCTGTCTGGCCGGCGGGTGCCTGCCGCTGATCGTTCGCGGGTCGCGCGCTGTCGCCGAGGCGCGGACTGCTCCTCGCGCCTTCCCCCGTGAAGGGCCGGTCGCGTCGGCGTACGCCGCCACCGCCGAGGACCCGGCCCAGGCGCCGCGTCCGGCTCCCGAGGAGATCCGGGTGCGCCGGATCCCGCGCGCCCCGGCGGCTCCGCAAGCTCCGCCGCCCCAGGCACCGGCACCTCAGGCTCAGGCGCCTCAGCCTCCGGCGCCCCAAGCGCCGCCGCCGACCCCAGCGGCTCCTCCCTCACAGCCCGCGGCGGCCCATGCGCCGGGGGCCGTTGCCCAGGTCGCGGTCGCGGCGCCTGCGCCGACGGAGACCCACGTGCAGGACCCCGACGCATCGTTCAAGCTCGGGCGCCGGCTCGAGGCCCGCGGCGACAACGCCGGCGCCGAGCGCGCTCTGCGCCAGGCGACCGAGGCCGGTCACCGCGCCGCCGCGATGAGCCTCGGCGAGCTGCTCCAGCGCCGCGGCGACCTCGCGGGCGCGGAGTACGCGTTCGCGCGCGCGGCGGAGGGAGCGGACCCGCTTGCCGCGACGGCGGCGCTCTCACTCGGGTCGCTGCTCGAGGCACGGGGAGACCTGCGCGGCGCCGAGTCGGCCTACCGTCGCGCCTCCAAGGGCGACAGCCCGGCGGCCGAGTCGGCGGCGATGCTGCTGAAGTGGCTGACGCACCGGCTCGAGACCGAGCCGCGCTAGGCACCCAACCGCGCACGTCGTTTGCCGCCGCCACGAGCGGGGCAGACGGCCCGTGATGGCCGAACCCGTCTCCTGGTTGATGATCGAGTCCGGCTGGGCGGTCGTGGATCGCTCGGGCCGGTCCGTCGGCCGGGTCGAGGAGGTCACGGGCGACGCCGACAAGGACATCTTCGACGGCCTGCGGCTTGCTCCCGACGGCGGTTCGCGCTTCATCGCGGCGGAGCACGTCGCCCGCATCGAGACGGGCCGCGTGGAGCTCGACGTAGAAGCCGCAGACCTCGCCTCGGCGACGGCCGAGGCGCCCGGCGGGGCGGAGATGAGCCGCGACCGCTCGGCCGAGAGCTAGCCGGTCCACCCCGATCGAGGAGAGACCATGGAGTCAAGCGAAGACCGCGTGAGCGAAGAGGCGGACGCAGCGGCGCAGGAGGCGGGTCGCATCGGCGGCCGGGCTCCCGACGACGTCGACCCGGCCGACCTGCCGGTCCGCGAGGCCGGCGGCGGCGAGGCCGAGGGATTCGAGATGGCCGAGGAGGCGCTGATCGACCACGCGGAGCACACCGCCGGGGAGGGCACGCCGCGCCTCACGCAGATGGGCGAGGAGGCCGAGCCCGACCCCGCGACCCATGGAGAGCCCGACCAGGAGGACGTCACCGAGGTCACCTCCGACCCGGCGGAGGACGACGACGATCCGGGCGCAGGACCGGGCATCGCGGCCGAGCGCTGAGTGCGGAGCACGGCTCGCGGCGAGCGGTAGAATCGGCGCCGTTCGAGCGGGGGAGATGCGGTTGCTGCGCCGGTTCATGTTGTTGGCGGCCGTCGCGCTCGCGGCGGTGGCTCATGGGGCCACGACCGCGGCCGCGGAGGGACGCTGCGGCGCGCCCGCCCAGCGCGCGTGGTGCGACACGACGCTGTCGCCGCAGCAGCGCACCGCGCTGCTTCTCGACGCGCTGACGCTCGACGAGAAGATCTCGCTGCTCGCCGGCGACGACGCGGCGGGCGTCATCACCGGCAACCCCGCCACGGGTACCTCCAACGGCGTGGACCGCCTCGGCGTGCCGACCGTCTACCACTCCGACGGCCCGGTCGGGCCGCGCGAGCGCGAGGCCACCGCGATGCCCGCCCCGCTGGGGCTGGCGGCGACCTTCAACCCGGGACTGGCCCGACTCACGGGCGAGGCGATCGCCGACGAGGTGCGCAAGAAGGGCAACGACCTCGTGCACGCGCCGACGGTGGACATCATGCGCACGCCGCTGGCGGGCCGGACCTTCGAGGGCTACGGGGAGGACCCGTTCCTGTCCAGCCGGCTGGGCGTGGAGTGGATCCGCGGCGCCCAGTCCAAGGGCGTGATCGCCAACGTCAAGCACTACGCGCCCAACAGCCAGGAGGGACAGGTCGGTGCGCCGCCCCTGCTGGCGATCATCGGCGGGCGCTTCAACGTGGACGCGATCGTCGACGAGCGCACGCTGCGCGAGATCTACCTGCCGGCGTTCGAGGCGGCGGTCAAGGAGGCCAGGGTCGGGTCGGTGATGTGCGCCTACAACCGCATCAATGGCGCGCCCGCGTGCGAGAGCCGCCAGCTGCTCGAGGAGATCCTGCGCGACGACTGGGGCTTCAAGGGCTTCGTGCTCAGCGACTACGGCTTCGCGGCCAAGAGCACGGCGGGCTCGCTCAACAACGGAATGGACCTCGAGATGCCGATCGCAGGCTGGTACTCGAGGACGCTCGTGAGCGCGGCCCTGGCATCGGGGCAGGTGACCCCGGCCACGATCGACCTGCGCGTCGGGAAGATCCTCGAGACGATGTTTCGCTTCGGCGTGTTCGACCGCCAGGCATTTCGCAGCGACGACTCCCGCATCGACAAGGAGGCGCACGGGCGGGTGGCGCAGGTGGTGGAGGAGAACGCGATCACGCTGTTGCGCAACCGCGGCGTCCTGCCGCTCGACGCGACGAGGCTCGATTCGCTGGCGATCATCGGCAGCGAGGCTGCCACGTACAAGGGTGGCGGGGGCTCCTCGGCGGTGCGCCCGTTCACCTTCGAGTCGCCGCGCGACGCGATCACGCGCCGCGCCGGCCCCGGCGTGCAGGTCACGTATGACCCCGCGGCAAGCGCCGCCGATGCTGCAGCAGCCGCCCGCGGCGCCGACGTCGCGATCGTCTTCGCCAGCGACATCGCGACGGAGGGCGTGGACAAGCCGTGCCTGGCGCTACGGTGCGCCGCGCCCGACCCCGCGGGTGGGGCGCCAGGCGGGTCGGCGGGGCGGCCGGACCCCGACGAGATCATCCAGGCGGTGGCGAACGCGAATAGCAACACGGTGGTGGTGCTGGAGACGGCCGGGCCGGTGCTGACCCCGTGGGTGGGCGACGTGGACGCGGTGGTCGAGGCCTGGTATCCGGGACAGCAGGGCGGGCCGGCGCTGGCCAGGATGCTGTTCGGGGACGTCGACCCGGGCGGCCGCTTGCCGGTCACCTTCCCGGTGGGGGAGGGCGACTACCCCACCGCCGGCAATCCGCAGCAGTACCCGGGCGTCGCGGACCGCACCGAGTTCAGCGAGGGCGTCTTCGTCGGGTATCGCCACTACGACGAGCGGGGGATCAAGCCACGCTTTCCCTTCGGCCATGGCCTGTCGTACACGAGCTTCGAGTACAGCGACTTCGTCGTCGGCTACGACCGCCCGCGCGTGGACCGCGCGACGGCGTTCGTCACCGTGCACAACACCGGCAGCCGTCCGGGCTGGGAGGTCGTGCAGCTGTACGTGGGCTTCCCCGCGGGTGGCCCGGCGGCGCAGCCGCCGCGGGCACTGAAGGGCTTTCGCAAGGTGTTCCTGGCGCCCGGCGAGAGCCGCCGCGTCCACATCACGCTCGGCCCGCGCACGTTCGGCCGCTGGGACCCGGACGCCGACCGCTTCGTCACCGACCCGGGCTGCTACCGGATCGAGGTCGGGCGGTCGTCACGGGACATCAGGCGCGCAGGGCTGCTGGGGGTGGGCGGAGCGCGGTGCTGAGGCGTGCGGGCTTGGCGCAACCGCGCACGTTTGCTATCTATATAGATACGCCGCGGGGTGGAGCAGTCTGGTAGCTCGTCGGGCTCATAACCCGAAGGTCGCGGGTTCGAATCCCGCCCCCGCTACTCAAGAAAGCCCCGCAAATGCGGGGCTTTCTTTTTGTCCGGGCCAGCTCCCTTACGCGGCGCGTGTCCCGGATATGTCCCGAAATCTGCGCGCTGGGCGGGTCGTCTCCGTCGTCTGCGTGCCCTGAATTGCCCGCGTACGGAGTCTCGCGCAACACAGACGCATCCTCCATGCCCCCCGGCTCAGGGGAGCGAACGGCGGGTCCGTAGGCGTCGTTCGCGCGGTCGACCGCAACCTCGCCACGGGCGTCTATCCGGACATGACCGAGCGCGGCTGGGAGCGCGACGACTGGCCCGCGATCTTCGAGCAGGTGATGGCGGCCGACGTCCTCGTGCTGACTTCGCCGATCTGGCTCGGCGAGAAGTCATCGGTGTGTTCGCGGGTGATCGAGGCGCCTCTACGGCAACAGCAGCCTGCTGAACGACAAAGGCCAGTACGCCTACTATGGCCGGGTGGCCGGCTGCCTGATAACCGGCAACGAGGACGGCGCCAAGCACTGCGCGATGAACATCCTCTACTCGCTCCAGCACCTGGGCTACGTGATC
>Ga0208612_1000069_pt1 | contig 71003 bp, 69 predicted proteins | sample AntDryMetagUQ889_FD_188089 | JGI IMG/M metagenome (GOLD analysis project Ga0208612, IMG submission 188089) | Polar desert microbial communities from Antarctic Dry Valleys - UQ889 (SPAdes) | ecosystem: Environmental > Terrestrial > Soil > Desert | place: Antarctic Dry Valleys | collected 2008-12-31 | reverse complement strand
CCTCCTTGGATCTTTGGCGGATCGCCTCGAACGCTCCCAACCGGAGCGGACGAGGCCGGAGGGACCGCCGTCAAGTTCTACGAGCTACGGGACAACCTCGCCCTGATCGAGCAACCGCCCTCAATCGCCTGGACGAGCGCGAACCGGCCGCCCAGTCCGAGCTTGGCGTTAGCGTGCAGATCCATCCGGACCCTCCTTCGAGCCGTGGTCTTCGCGGACTCACAGCCTCGAAGGAGGGCCGGATAGACCTCTCAGCCGTTCACAACCTGTGTAGGCAGGACATCTAGGCAGTCGCCGAGGGTCGGTCTATCGTCGGCGCCACCGGCGGGCGAGCGCGAGGTTCGACCGAAGGCCGGCTCTTCGGAAGCGTCCCTCGCCCGCCGGCGCGGCCGGCGTCTTGTGGCATCAAGACAGGGCGGTGCTCGCGCAGCTGTCGAGGCCAAGCTGGGCACGGATGAGCGTGGCCATTGCGTTCTCGGCCTCGAGAGCCAGCTCGGACAGGACGCCGGCGCGTTACCTTCGCGCGCGTCGCGCGACTCACTGGTTGCACACCGCGACTTGGACCTGCTACCGACTGACAGGCCGGGCGCTTCAGGCCCGGACAAAGGCGCTGGAACGGACTTCGCGCCATTGATAACCGTGTTGACTTCCGCGACTTGTCAAGCCAATCGGCCCGATCGCCTCTGCGGCGGCGAATCGCGACCAGAAGGAGGTAAGTGAGGTGCAGATCCCGCCTACAGCGCGCGCTTTTCGTAGGCGCTGCCTTAGCATCGACCGGTTCCGGGTCGCCGATGCCCGCCTATCGCGCGCCCCGCGAATGACGTTCATCCTCGTAGCTCTCGTTGCGGCTTCCCTAGTATTCGCTGCCGCTGCGTTTGCTGCGATCTCGACCTATCACAATGGAGGGATGGTTTCAGGGCAGATCGAAAGCACATGCTGCTTCTACAGCCGAGATTTCAACCGTGTATACCGGCCGGGAGGGTATGTGTTCCAACTCGGCTACTCGGCAGACGGACAGACCATCAGCTGGGCCGCCCCGAACACGTGGGACAATCCCTTCGTTGACCAGCGCAATGCTACGTCGGCAATAGCGTTCTGCAACAACTACAGCAGTTACTTTGTGACGCCTGTAACGTGTCAAACGACGGTGCCTTAGGCCGCCAGGAGGGAAAGAGCAAAATGTTTCGTCGAGTCAGTGAGCGTCGAATCCTGAAGCTCTCGATGCTCGTCACGGTTATTGCAACCATCGGCGCCGGGGCCGGCATCGGCATGGGAGCGGTTCTCCGCCCCGAGAAGTCACTAGTCACACCGCCGCCGGTTCCCGTCAATGACATCGGTACCGTCAGCGCCTTTGACGGGACGCCCTCGGCTGAGGAACGGGCGATAGCACGACACGCAAAGGTGCAGGAAGACATGGCGGCGATCACGGCCGGTACAGAAGTGGTACCGGACGAACTCCTGCCGGGCGACCGTGTAGGCCCGGTCAGGGTGCCGCTCGCTCACCTCGGCGATGCGGATCGCGCAATCTGGATGTATCGCACGACCCGCGGTAAGGTCTGCTACGGGCTCGTCGACTTCACGGCTGGTTGCGTCCAGCAGCTGCCGGTGGCCCAGGTGGTCAGCCCCGCGGCTGGCGACCCAGGTGACGGGGGTGGCACGATCGTATGGGGTTTCGCCCGCGACAACGTCCGCAGCGTGAACATAATCGTCAATGGTGAGCCACAGCCTGCTGTGGTGGGTCGCAATGCGTTCTTCTACCAGGCCTCTTCGACGGCCGCGCGCATCTCTGCCGTCGTCGCGACAACCGCAGGCGGTGCGAGAGTGACACTTCCTGTCACGCTCGCAGAGGCGACTGCAGAGCAATAGTCCGGAAGCTGTAGGACAAGCCCATCGGGGCAGCACGGGATTTCGCCGCCCCGATGGGCTCGCATCGATTGCTCCTCGCGGCCGTGGGCGACGTGAAGCAGAAGTGTCCGCTTCTCAGCGTAAGCAGCACCAGGGTTCCGCTGGCGTTGCCTGTACTCCATGACGCCGGAGGAGACGTTCACGGCGTCGCTCAACGAGGACCTGCGCTACGAGGCGCGGAGGTTGGAGATCTGGGGGCCCGACGGCGTTGTCCCAGCGGGACCCGACACAGCTGAGGATCAGGCGTAGGTCAAGCTCGTCGGGACGGTTATCGCCACCGTCGGCGTGTCGCTAGGCCGGTCTCCACGCGGGGTTCGGCGGCCGCGCGGCTCGTGCGCGGCGGTCAGCGCAGATGGTCGGCGTCCTCAGCTGAAGTCCCCCGCGCGGCGGTGGCCGTTTCGATTGGACCCCATCTCCCACACCTCGCCGCAGTTCAGGCAGCAGTAGTCTTCCGGCGGAACACCCATGTCCTGGATCGTTGCCACGCGGTCGTGTGCACAGTACGGCTGGCCCGCGAGGAACCCACCGCTCGTAGATGTTGTTATCCCGTTGGAGCTGAAGGTCTGTGCGCGCTGGCCCGCCCGGCGTAATGGAGCCATCGGATGCGACCCGATACCGACTCGGCGAGCCAGCTACTGCGACGCCGGCAATAGTCCCCATCACCACAGCAGCGAGCACGACGGTGACGAGATTCAGGCGCGACTTTCGCCAGCATGAGCAATGAGGCCCGCCCTACGTTCGCGATCTATGAGCGGCGGCAGACGACCGGGCAAGCCCCGGCCGACGGTCAGGCGGCCTTCCCCGCGTAGCGGCGAAGAGCGGGGCGCCTGGTCCGAGCGCTAGGCGCATCGCGCCAACCGAGGCGGGCGGCGGCGGGGCTCGACGAAGCCTCGCTGCCGCGCCGTCAAGACGTGCCCGATCAGCGCCGACAAGGGGCATATGCCCCGGCGCAAGTCGGAGGCGACACTCAACGCCGAGAACGAGCACTTGGTTGGACTTGCCGTCGTGCAGGTAGCGAACGCGAACCACGAGTACGGCCGCGTGACCGAGCTCGTCCTGGAGGACGGCCTACCGCTGGTCGTCGTCGACTTCCCCCACTCGGGGCAGATCACGTTACCGGTCGTCCGTGGGCGCAAGCCAGGCCGGGTGAGCGGCGAATACATCCGCCTCGCTCGGCGAGCAGTGTGGCCGCTTCCGCTGGGTCGACCACACCGCCGCGCGCAGCCCGCCGCCGCCTGCTTCGCAGCCGACCCCAGACGCCTCCGTCGTGATCGCGATCGAGGCGACGACTTGGCAGCGAACGGCCGCGAAGACCAAGCAAGCGCAGGCCGACGCCCTCGCCGACGCGATCGCGACGGGGGTCGACGATCTCTTCGCCGACTCGCCGTTGGAGTTCATCATCAAAAGGGAGACCAGCCGCCGCGACGGCGGAGACGTCTTCGACCTGACAGTGACGGTCGATGCCTTCGGCGATGATCCGCCGGCGGCGGAGGAGATGTTCGACCGGCTCGCCTACTTCCTCGACGCCGCCGCCGACGATGATCCCGACCGCTGGCGGCCCTACCTGGCTGGCTACGACCTGACGAAGATCTACGCCTCGGCCTTTACCCTCGCCGGGACGGTCGGCGAGCGGCCGCTAGGACCGGTCCGCGGGCGCCTGATCCTGCGTTAGGCAAGAACGCCGAAGAGCCCGCGGCTGTCTTCGATCGGGCTTGAGGGCGACTTGTATTGGCTTATCTGGCGAATATCTTCCATATCACCGGCAAACACGTCCGCTAAGTGGAGCACCCTCCCAAACTGGCTCCAGTATGGAAGTCAGCACCCGTCTCACCGTCGAACCGCTGCGCAGCGAGCATCTGTACTGGGAAGAGCACGAGACGCGTCGCTAGCAAGGCGAGGTAGTGGTGTCGCGCCGACGTCCCACCCCAATGGCCGGGGTCAGGGAGGTCGAGCGCACCGTGCGCCAAGCGGTTTCGCAGCCTGCTCGCCGTGCGAAGCGCGATGACAACCAGCGGTCGCTCCGCGCTGAGCTCGCGGGACAGTTCGGTCATGTCTGCCGATTCGGCGAGACGCCGCGCCGCCGTCACGGCGCAGGAGAAGTGTGAGGGCACCGACTCGCAGCCGGCAAGCAGTGCGCTCGCCGCAGCGACCGTCCCGCCCGTGCTGACGGCGTTAGTCGCGCGCGGCGCTACGTTGACCAAGCACTCGAAGGCGTTCCAGACGGAACCGAACCGCTGTAGCTCGCAGAGCACCTGCCCGAGTTCGTGGCTCCGCGCGTCCTCGTAATCAGCGGCGGAGCCGCATGAAGATCGCGTCGTCGAACCGTGCCGTATCGAGCTTAAGGTCGCTGATCGCCGACGCGACCAGTAGCCATTCGGCGGCACGAGCCACTCCCGCCGTGCGACCGGTGTGGACTTCGCGGAGAAACTGCGAGAGGCGCCAGGCATGTTCTTTGACAGCGACGAGGCCCCCGGACTCGAGCGCGCCACAGTAGGCGAGCGGCTTGGGGAGCACAACGTACTCTAGGTCGCGCGACACGCACGCAGATTACGGCGCCGGTCAGACGCTGACCCCCGCCGGCTGGCACTGGCAGGTGGACGGCGTCGTATGCGGTCTGCTCATTTGCCGCTGACTCACTCGAATGATCCGACCGGTGCTACGCGGAGAGCGCACTACGATCAGACGACGAAAATCTTCAGCGCCATCTCAGCGTACTGCTCCGCGCGTGCCTCGACTTCAGCGACTGAGTAGTCGGCTGGCGTCGGCAAAAGTAACGCGGAGGAGCTCTGAAGCCGCCTTGCGAAAAGGCGAGTGTGCGCCCAACGCCGCGGCTAGCGTCAACGTGTGAACGCTTCAAGCTGCGAACCGTCGCTCGCTCTCTTGCTTGAAGAACTGGCTGATGCGATCGACCAAGGGCAGCTGATCACCTACCGCCTCGGTGGACTGGCTTCGAGGCAGGCCCCTCTCGCCCGGCTCGCCGCAATGCTCCTAGAGGGCATGCTTGTCGGCCGACCCTTGTCGGCTGGTTTGGCCGATGTCGGCGTAGCCGGTGATGTTGTCGCCGCCATCGAGGGTGCCGAGCGCGCCGGCGACCTTGCGGCGATCGCTGAGCAACTTCGTCGCGCTAGTCGGTGTTGAGCGCGTCCCGCATCGCGTTGAATAACGGGCGCCAGTCATCCTCCGCGTCGCTGTACAGCTCACTGCGCAGGCGCGTGTACTCGCTTCGATCACCGAACTTCGCGTCCCACCGCTCAAGGAGACGGCTCAGTTCCTCCGCGGCGGCGGTCAGTGGATAGGCGCGTCGGCCGACCTTCCTCGGCGGCGAGGGATCTAGGACGATGCGCCGCTCTCCGTCATCAGTCGTATCGCCGAGGACTCCGTACTCCGAGGCAGCGCCGTCTCCATCTTCAAGCCTCACGGTCGATCCGGTGACGAAGGCGGTGTGCTCGGCTGGGAGATCGAAGTCGTAGTTACGAATCTCGATGATCGACGTCATGTCGGCGATCGTATGCGACGTCCCTCAGCTGGCTTCGTACCCCGAATGTTCCAGCGCCTTCGCTTCCGCTGCGATCGCGCGTCTTGCACCCGCGCGGGCAGACACGAGCGACCTGGCGCCCACGACCCGCGTCAGCGCTAGCGAGCGTCCGATCTACGTCAGCGGGCGCGGAGTTGTCGTAGGAGATCGCCTCAGACGCCGCCCGCGTCCAGGTGGAGCATGGACGGTCGTCTGAGTGCTACCGGTTGACGGTGGAGTCTCTGCACGAGTCAGAGGTTGATTTGCTCGAGATCCTCGCCAACTTCGCCGAGGCCCATGACCAGCCGATGAGCCGCGAGGCTCTCTTGACCTCTTCGCGGTTAGAGCGTGCGGAGTTCGCGAGGCGCCTTCGACACATTATCGACGTCGGCCTGGTGCGCAGCGAGCGCGGCCGCGTCCTCGCCGAGCCGGATCAGCGGCTCGAGCTCACGGCGACGGCACTTTGCGCGTCTCGCTGAGCGCGTCACAGGCAGAGCCCTACCTAGGCCGGGGCATCGTTCACGACGAAGCGCGCTCGCGGAGGGTGGCTAGACACGCCGCCGCTGACTGCCAGCGCGCGGCGACCTGCTTTCCAGAACTTGTGTTCTGAATGACCAGCAAAAGAGGATATTTCTAGCTCCGTACAATCTGCTTCAATGGAGGCAAATAGACGAAAGGACGTGAGTCGGTTGGCCAAGAATGGGGCGAAAGGAAAGGGAAGGATCGGTGCCGTCAAGGGCCGCTCGCAGGCGCGCAACCCGAAGACCAAGCTCTACACGAAGCGAGACACGAAGACGGGCCAGTTCATGGATGTCAAGACGTCTGGCGGCAAGTTCAAAGGTGTCTCGCGCGAGAATTGAGCGGTCGTCCAACCGTCCGCAGGCGTTGATCAGCTCTTCCGATCGATGCCGCTGACCTCGGCCCGGTGACTCAGGCCTCGGCCGCGTCTGCGCGGGCCGAGGGACTCCTCATTCTCGTGGCGCGCCGTGTGACCGCGCGGTGACGCGTCGCTGACGACGAGTGAGCCCGTTTGGGCTGTGCGCCCCAGCGCTGATAGCGGGTGCGACGTCTACAGTCAACCAACTCCCCGCGCGGGGGTCGTTGCCCCGCTCCCCGGTCCGCCGTTGACAGGTAGCTGACTTGGAGCGCCGGGCAGTCCCGGAGGCGCGTAGCGCCGGAGGGACTGTCCGGCGGCCGGCCCAGCATGACCGCTCGACCGAACTGCCGGCCTGGGCGGGCCTAGCGCGCGAGCGTGATCAAGCCACGCGAGTTTGTCCCGATAATGAGCGACCGACCGCGGACAGCGACCGCTGTCGGGTCGCCATCGACGCTGATCAGATCGCGAATGACGAGACTGTCAGCGTCGATGACCTGCACGGCGCGCCCGCTCAGGTTGGCGAGGTAGATCGTGTCGCCAGCGGCTGTCAGGTCGACGGGAGTGCCACCAGCCTTGCCAGTCGTCGCAGGGGTATCAGCGTCCCACGCGACGGCGGCGAGGCTGCCTTCTTGTGTCGCCACGACGCAGCCGCCGCGGGTACTGACGACCGCCAATGGCGACCCGCCGATGGGCACTCGGACGATGCGCCGGGCGCGAACAATGAAGAGTTCGCCCGTTGTCGGCGACGTTACGCAGGCACGGCCCCGAGCGGCGGCGACACGCGCCGGCGGTGCGGGAAGCTCGTACTTCTCAACGACCTGTGCGCGAGCGTCAAGCCGCACGACCGCCGGCGGCGCGGCGACAGCGACCCACGACCCGCTTGGGGCTGAGACGACGTCGGCGACGCGGACGCCGAGTGCGCGAGACAGCGTCTCTCCGTCGGCGGTGCGGACAATGACGCCGCCGCGCTGGCTCGGTGTCAAGCGGCCCGCGACCCACAAGGACTGACCGGAAAGGGCCGCTGCAGCGGGTACGACGGGCAGGCTGGCTTTCCGGCGCGATTGACCCGGACGAAACTCGAACAGCCCCGCCGGAGCGCGCCCAATCGGATCGACCGACGCCCGCGTTCCGGCGGCAACGGCGAACGTCGACGTGCCCGAGACGGCCAATCCCCAGACACCGGCGAGGGGCAGCGCATCGGCCGCTGTCGAGCGTAATCCTCGACGGAGACGAGTGACCGGCACTAGCTCGTCGATCAAACGGCCCAGGAGGGCGCGGCTGTTGGCTGTTGGGCCTGTCGTGTGCAGGGTGGCCAGGTAGCGCACGTTCTCGCGGGAAAAGAAGAAGCGCATGTGTCCGCTGTAGAGACCGAAGTCATTCGCCACTGGTCCGCTCAAGCGCCCGCGAGTCTTGCCCACCGTTCGCACCGGGCCTGTTGGCTTTGATCCGCCGCTGCCGCGGTAGACCTCGATCGTGAAGTGGAAGAAGTCAGTGTTGTTCCGCTCTGCGCCCGGCACGCCAAAGGCCAACGAGACTCCCGTTGCCTCGCCGTTGAGTGAAAGACGCTCTGCTGCCAACGGGTCTGGCGGTTGCTCGGGGAAGACGCCGCGCGTACCAATGGGGGCTTGCCGCGGACAGAGAAGCGGCGCCGTCGTGCCCTGTTGGGCAGCCGCGCAGACGGCGATGGCGCGTTCAGGCAGCGGCGCGAAGCTGCGCGCCCCAATCACGCCGAACGTATCGGCCGAATCGCCCGCGCAGCTGGCGACCAGAAGTGCGAGGACGAGGAGAACCCAGACAAACCAGCCTCTCCTCACCCAGGACATGGCATCCGGCCGCTACCCGTCCACTCGCACACTGTTGATGATCGCGGCGACGCGCTCCCAGCCCGGAGCGGCTTCCGACCCGACGAACACCATGACGGCGACACTCCATTCGTTCGTTGCGTACCACGCATAGAAGCGCCGGCTGCGGTCGGTGCCGAGCGGTGCCATCTCGACGTTGCGGATCAAACCGTCTGTGGTCTCTAGGCTCGCTTCGAGCTTCTCGAGCAGCTCTCCGCGCTCGTCGTCGCCGAGACCCTGAGGGACGTCGATCAGTGTTAGCTCGACCTCGCCGTCGAGGCCCCTGGCAATCGCGTTGAATAGCGGCCGGCGAGAGAGCGAGCCGGGGGTCTTGCCGATCCGCGTCGCGAGCCGCGTCTCCTCTTCCTGGCGGCGGAAGTAATTCGTGTAGAAGGCGCGGGCCTCGTTGAACTTGGCGATCAGATACTCACGCAGCTGCTCGACGGGAGGCGCGTCGAGCACCGCCTCACGCGTCGAACGCAGGAAGTTGTCGAGGCCGTCGGCCTCAACCTCCATCCAGAAGCGGGCAAAGGTCGTGTGTGACAGCGCCCGGATTCCGAACAGGGCGTCGTCGAGGTTCAGCAGACGACCGCGGACATTGATGAAGTAGCCGTGGCTCCGGCCCTGTTCGGCTGCCTTCTCGGTCGTCAGCTCGGTTTCGTAGACCTTGGCCGTGCCGCGGACTTTGCCGAGGCCGTCGATCGCGATGTAGAAGCCATCCTCGTCCTCGCCGCTCTCAAGCTCCATCCGCTCCGCGGGCACATCTCCTTGCCCGACCGTCCAGGTGTTCAAGACCTCGCGTCGCTCGACAGCCGAAACCACACGCTTTCCGTTTAGGTGCAGACGGAACTGCGGGCTCATCGGCAGTGCCGTTGAGAGGATCCAGCGCAGCCGCCCGAGCTTGAGATCACGGGCAAGCGGCTTCATCTGGCTCATCACGGCAGCCGTCCACGACTCCGATGCGTCCTCGGCGAACAACCAGTCGAACGCGGCGACGCCGCCCTCGAGCGCCTTCACCGGCTGCAGCGCTGTCTTCGCCTCGTCGGTCGTCAGCTCGCGAACGTCGAGAGCGACCGGGTGCGTGGACGCATCGATGTCGTGCGGGATAGCCCCGTAGTTCATCGTGATCGCCAGGTAGCGGCCGCTCTTCTTGCAGACGTGCGTCAGCTGCTGGGCGAGGACATAGGTTGCGAGCTTCCCGATCCCGAAGCGGCCGATCGGTTGGCGCGGGCGTGCGTCCTCGTCGACGCGCTTGTTGCTCGAGGCGATCTGCCAGAGCTCGTGCAGGCCGTCGACGTCCATACTCTCGCCGTTGTCGATCACCCAGATCGTCGCGTCCTCGGCGGCAACGTTGGCCGGCACGAGGAGGCGCACGTCGGTCGCGAGCGCGTCGTAGGCGTTCGTCACGAGCTCCTCGACGGCCTTGTTCGGGCTCGGGTAGAGACCAGCGGAGAAGAGCTCGATGATCCGGTAGCTGATCGAGACGACGACTTGATCGGTCTTCTGCCCGATGGTGGCGAACGGCTGGTCGGCCATAGCTCGGAAGCATAGGCTGAGCTGAGCGAGGCTACGGACGACACGGTTCGTCCCGGTCGGGAGGCGCTGAACGGCTCTGCTGCGTCTTCTCGAAGCATGTCGCCCTCGGTGGCCCTATGGTCGCGATACCCGCCTCGGCAACCGGGGTGAGAAAGGAGCGGTATGGCTGGCGTGCGTCCCAAGGGAATGAAGCGTTCCGCTCCGCGGCCACCGCGCTAGACGGTCGGGGAAGATGAACGCGTGCGCGAACTCATCCGCATTGCCGCGTTCCCCGACACGGCGGGCGTCTACACCGTCTATCGCCCCGGCCAGGAGCGGCCGCTCTACGTCGGGGTCGCGGCGACGCAGACGATCGCCGAGCGTTGGCTCAAGCAGCACCTCTACCCGCGCGCCGGCGGCAGCGCGTTCCGCCGCTCGCTCGGACTGCACCTTGGCCTCGTCGCCGCGAAGCTGCGCCGGCGGGACGGGCGCTACTACCCGCCCGAGGTCGAGCAGGAGATCACACGCTTCCTTGAGAGCTGCGAGGTCGAGTTCTTCCCGGCCACGACCGCAGATGAGGCCGACGACCTCGAGGTCGAGCTGCGCGAGCAGCTGCGCCCCGAGCTCAACATCAGCAGCGGCCGCCGGCGGCGCCTCCAAGCGTGACCACTCCGCCCGAGCTCGTGGTCTACTGCGCCGACATCGGCTCGGTGCCGAAGCACCGCTTCGGCTGGGCGCGCGCCGAGTCGGACGAGGCCGCGATCGAACGCCACCGCAGCGGCACCGAGATTGTCGACCTGGTCGAGGCCGTCGCCGAGGACCTCGCCGCCGGCCGTGCGGTGGCTCTTGGTTTCGAGTGCCCGCTCTACCTACCTGTTCCCGAGCAGCCGCTCCGCCTCGGCGCCGCTCGTCCGGGCGAAGGCAACCGCTCCTGGTCGGCCGGCGCGGGCGCGGGTGCACTGGCGACGGGACTCGCCCAGGTCGCCTGGATCCTCGACGAGCTGCGCAGGCGCGCGCCCGACACTGACACCCACCTCGAGTGGAACGAGTTCGCGCGCGCCGGACGCGGCCTCTTCCTCTGGGAGGCGTTCGTCACCGACCGCGCCAAGGCGACGACCCACGTCGACGACGCGACCGTCGCCGTCACCGCCTTCCGCGCCGCGCTCCCCAACCCTGCCGCAGCGAACGCCGTCACCGCCGAGCGCCCACTCTCCTTGCTCGGCGCCGCGCTGTTATGGAGCGGCTGGAGCGACAACAGCGAGCTCTTGCACGCTCCTTGCCTCGTCGTCAAGGCAACGCCCCCGACCGAGCGTGGTGGTTTCCTCTGCACGCCGTAGAGATACCGCGCCCGTCACCGCGCATGTAACGCCAACACGATCGGACATTGGGCTTTGGTCTCTCGCCCCGCAGTCGCCGAAGTAGACGAACGTTCAGACTCTCGCCATGGCGCTAACGCACGAACTCGATCGTAAGGACAGCCCCGGTCCGGCGCTGCTTCGGACGCTTGCGCGTGTGATGCATAGCTCCCGTTCAGCACCGCCGTCCCCGAAAGGGCCGGCACAAGAACCACAGCGCGCTCCGGTCGGGCCAGAGGCCACCGCACCTCGCTCCATGTCGTCCGGGCTTGGCAGGCATAGTCTCTCCAAAGGCGAAAAACGTGCAGGCGCCTTGAAACAGGCCTACGTTTGTCTTATGGGACGCGGGCAGAGGCCGAGCAGGCGCGCGAGAGGAGCGGCGGTGAGTCAGTCGGACATGACGATCATCCTGATCGACGCGCTGAACGGCGACGAGAACGTGCCGATCATCGTCTCCGACTTGCGCGCCAACATCCTCGAGGCTCGGCAGCGCAAGGTTCCGCTGCAGGGCCTTGACGAGCTCGACAAGACCGATCTCTTTACGCTCCTGAGCGTGTTGACGAATCACGGCTTGGTCGTGCGAACGCCGGCAGGCTACATCGTCAGTGACGCAGGCCGCGCACGGGCACATGAGTTACGCGAGCAGCAGGGGCCGAATCTGCGGCGGCTCGCTGACGCCGCCCAGGCGACCTTGAGCCGCGCCTCCTAGCCGGAGCCAGTCTGCCCTACGACGCCTTTTCGCTCGCTCGTCGCGTCGTTGAGCCGAATCGCAGCGGCGACACGCGGCAGGAGTTCGCGCGTGACCGCGACCGCATCCTCTATTCGAGCGCCTTCCGCCGCTTGGCCGGCAAGACCCAGGTCGTTGCCAGCGGTGAGTTCGGCCTCTACCACACGCGCCTGACCCACTCCCTGAAGGTCGCGCAGCTCGGTCGCCGCGCCGCGGAGCGGTTACGCGACGAATACGAGGCGGCGCGCACGGTCCCGCGCGGGATCGACGAGATCGCACCTCCCGATCCAGACCTTGTCGAAGCCGCCTGCCTGGCGCACGACATCGGCCATCCGCCGTTCGGACACGTCGGCGAGGAGAAGTTGTGCCAGACCTTCGACGAGCTGGCGATAGCCGCCGACCCCACGGCCGGCCCATACGTAACGGCCCTCAACAAGATTGCCGCGCCCAGCGCCGAACAGCTCGCGGTCGCACGTCGCGGAGGCTTTGAAGGCAACGCCCAGACCTTTCGCGTCCTCGACTCGCTGGCGACGCGGCTACCGGGCTTCCCTGACAGCGGCCTCAACCTCACAAACGCCACCCTTGATGCCGCCACCAAGTATCCATGGCTGCGGGTCACCGGCAGGACGGTGCGCGGGAAATGGGGCGCAATCGACTTCGACGCTGACCGCTTGCGAACCATTCGCGGACAAGCGGGCGTCCGCTGGAAAGCGCCGCAGGCGTTCGAGGCGCAACTCATGGATTGGTGCGACGACGTCACCTACGCTGTCCACGACGTCGTCGACTTCTACCGCAGCGGCTTCATCCCCCTCCATCGCCTGTTCGCGCTATCAGGCGGGCCAAAGCGCCGCAGCCTCTCCGAAGAGGGCGATGGGTTCCTGGCCGCGTTCTTGAAGGCCAATCCGAAGATCGGCCGCAACCGCGCACGGGCGGCCTGGATCGCCGTCGCCGAGCTCTCCGACTTCAACAGCGCCTGGGAGCCGAGCGCCAAAGTCAAAGCGGCGACACAGGCGGCGACGTCGCAGATGATCACCTACTTCCTCGACGGTCTGTCGTTCACCGATGAGCCATGCCGGCACAACGGAAAGCTCCTCAAGGACAGAGACGGCAAGAGGGCTCGGCAGAAGGAGCTCGCTGTCGATCTCCTGAAGTTCATGCTGGGCTACTTCGTCATCGAAAGACCGGCGCTTCGCAGCGTGCAGCAGGGCCAGGCAGCGATTGTCGAGTCCCTGCTCAAAATCTACGCTGCTGACGCGAGACTTCTGCCCGTCGATCGCGAGGAGGAGCGCGCCGGCCATGGCGACCTTCTGCGAGCCGCCACCGACCACGTCGCGTCGCTGACCGAGCCGGACGCCCAGGCCCTCTACCGGCGCCTGACCGGACATCGGCTTGGCGCCTTGACCGACGCCGTGATCTAGAGCGGCACGGTCGCTCAGGACGGGCTGGCGCCAGTCCGTTTCTGCCAGTTGGGGCCGGGCGGGTGGGGCGCCTGCGGCGAGGCCCGCCAGCCTTCGTGCTCGTAGTCCAGGATGTCGTCGAGCTCGACGCCGAGCGCGATCGCGCAGTTCTGATACCACCAAAGCGGCGGGTTCTTGACCATCCCCGACTCGAGCCGGTAGAGGCTCGCATAGGACATCCCGACCGCCTGCGCTAGTTGATGGCGGTCGATCCCCTTCTCGACTCGCACGCCCGCAAGTCGAGACCGGACCTTCGTCAGCTGACCCTTCCGCCTGGCCATGGCCGAACCGTAGTCGTCGGGCCGTCGACGCGGCGAGCTGGTCCTCTGAAGTGAGGACCAGCCGCGGACCCCATGCCTTCTCGGTATGGGTGCAGCGAAGTCCAAGACGGGCGGTTCGAGCGGCGAGAAGTATGCCGCCGGCACGCTGGCGATCGCCGTCACGCGGTCGATGAACAGCAAGCTCGGCGACGCCGCGACGACATACGCCGAGCAGCGGTCGTGCCCGACAAGCTGTCCCTTCTTTGCCGGCGGCGGCTGCTACGCCGAGGAGGGCCGCCTCGGCCTATCCGTTACAGCCCCCCTCAATCGCGCGGCGGCGAAGGTGAAGGGCACCCCGGAGGACATCGCCCGCGCCGAGGCGACGCAGATCGACGCGCTCAAGGTCAAGCCGGGGCGAGTGCTCCGGCTCCACACACTCGGCGACTGCAAGACAGACGCCGCCGCGGCAATCGTCGCCGCTGCCGCGGCCCGCTATGTAGCGCGCGGCGGCGGCGAGGCCTGGACTTACACACACGCCTGGCGGAGGGTCCGCCGCGAGTCGTGGGGCGACGTCAACGTCCTCGCCTCCTGCGAGACGCCTAAGGACGTAGCGGCCGCTCACGCCCGCGGCTACGCGACGGCGATCGTCGTCGAGGAGTTCGCTGACCGCAAGCTCTACCAGGCCGACGGCTTGAACCTCCTCCCCTGCCCGGCACAGACGAAGGCGGGTGTCACCTGCGCCAGCTGTCACCTGTGTATGGACGCGCCGCGCCTGCACCGCGAGCGTCAGACGATCACCTTCGAGGTTCACGGCACGCCGCTCGCCAAGCGCCGCGCCCGGCTGGCCCTGACCGACCCGAGCAACCCGAACCGCAAGCTCTCGAGCCGCGTTCTGATCCCGCGGTTCATCAAGGACTTCGTCGCCCAGCACGGGCGCGAGCCGAGGACGAGCGAGATCGCTAAAGGCCTCGGGTTCACGCCGTCGAGCATCTCGCAGATGCGCGGCAAGCTAGCCGCCGAGAAAGCGGCGGCGACGGCGTGAACCCGCGGCCGAAGAAGCGTCTGGACGCCATGAAAGCGAGACAGCGCCCCACGGTGAGAACGTGACCAGTGGCCAAAGCACCGGCGGGAAGCAGACGCCGCGTCGTCTGCGCTGGAGCGCGAACCTGCCCCAGCCCGGCTCCGGCGACGTCCCGTGGGCGAAGAAGCGACCCGAGCTTGCTGGACTGCTCGAGGCCGAGCACGCGCGGATCATCCAGCGCACACGCGCCTGGCAAGAGCTGATGGTGCCCGAGTGCCGCGCGATCGACGCCGAGCGCTCGGCACGCGGTGTCAAGTGGCTCTACTCGAGCGAAGAACTCGAGCTCGTCCTCGTCTACGGGCGCGCCTGCGGGCACGTCAAATACGAGCAGACGCGCGCCGCGCTCGCTGGTGACGACCCGCGCCCGCGCGAGATCCTCGGCTTGACCGAGGCGCGCAACCGCAACAAGCGGCCCCAAGCGGCCCAGAAGATGCGCCTGCGCGACGGCGTGCCGAGCCTGACGACGATCTGGCGGCACAAGAAGCGCTTCACCGAAGAGCGCCGCGAGCAGGTGTGGCAGGCGATCGAGCGTGAGCTCCGCCTCGAGCACCTTGAGACGATCGGGCTGCAGGAAGAGTCGCTAGTGCTGAACCTTGACGGCTCGCCGCTGCTTACCCACTACACCGCGCCGATGAAGAGCCGCAAATACGAGGGCGCGCTCAACGACCCCGACGGCCCCTATGCCGGCAGGAAGATCACCTGCCTAGACGGCGGCTACGTGCCCGACTCGGCAGGGCGCGATAAGTGCGGCCACGGCTGGAACCTGATCACGATCTCGTCGTCGACCGGCGTGGTGCTGGGATGGGTCTTAGTGCCGTTGAATGCTTCCGAGCGCACAATTGCCCTCGAGTTGGTCAAGGGCGCATTCGCCCGCGATGTCGCGCCCCACCTGCGCGGCAAGATCAAGGTCTTGACGGCCGACGGCGCTTTTCATCAGCCCGAGCTCCGCGCGGAGCTCCGCAAGCTCGGGGTGGTCGAAAACATCCACCTGGTCAGCCACGCGAAGAAGAAGACGAGCGTAGAGCGGTCGGTGAAGTTCAACGAGCGGCGCCACGCAATCGACGGCTTCCCGAGGTGGTTCGCCAATGGTCACCGCGAGATCTTCTGCGCCTGCGGAAAGGGCGTCGCCAAACGCATCAACGTCGGCAAGAACGGCGAGGCCCGCGTCGGCGTCTTCGGTAAGTGCGACGACGGCTGCGGCCCGATCTCCGTTACGTCGGGCGACTGGCGCTTCACGGAGGACGACCGGTTCGTGCGCTGCAACCCGAACGACCCGGTTCGAGACCGCGACTGGGCTTTCGGCAATCCGCTGACGTTCAACGACCTCAACGCCGCCGAATACGGCCGCAAGCGCTTCGGCCGCGGCGAGGGGCTGCACGGAACGCTCTCGAACCGCTTCAAGCTCATCTACTACAAGCGTTGGTTCCGCCGGGCCGCTCAGGCCCGCATCGAGACGGCGATGACGTTCGCCTTGACCCACGCACTCGCGCTCGAGCAGCGCCGGCTGGCCGAAGCGCCACCGGGCCTCGCGCTCGCGGCCTAGCTTAGGCCGCTCCTCTTAACTGACAGAAGGGCCAAGGGCGTAAGCCCCTGTCGCCGTTTGGTCGCCACGCGGGGGCGACGGCGATCGGCCCGCCAGTGTCACGAATGTCATCCCTCGAAGGGGTGAGTTCGTCATGCGGGCAGGCAACGCCGCGCCCAAAAAATACCTGCAAAATGCGAAATAACCTTCTGCCGGAAATGCGAAAATCCGCCCAGCAGCTCCTCGTACACCACGGGCCGGTGCACGAAGTCGTCCGCCCCTCGCTGGAAGGCCCGCACACGGTCGACCGGGTCGGCCCCGGGCGGGCCGACGACGATCACCGGCACCTCTCGATTCCAGGAGCGGCCCGGCTCACCCGCTCGCAGACGCGCGCAGAGCTCGAGCTCGGAGAGCAGGACGAGATCGGGACGCGAACGCTCCGCGACCTCGAGTGCCTCGCCGTTGAAACACGCCGCCGTCACCTGAAAGCCGTCGCTCGCCAGCTGCCGCTCGAGGTAGCTCCGGATCCCGGGATCCGGCTCGGCGAGCAGCAGGGCGGCATCCATCTGGCGAAGCTAGCATCGGGATTCCAGTCCCACCAGATGTCCTTTGGCGCAACTTTGCGACGAATCTTCCCCACCTGCCCGAAGCGATCACGGCGTCTCTGGGCCTCTGTACTCGGTCTCGTCATCGTCTCCGGCGCGTCCGGTGCCCCCGCCCTGCAGTGGCAGAGCCATGCTCGCATTCCCGAGCCGCGAACGGAGGTCGCCGCAGCGCTCGCCGGCGACCAGATCCTGGTCGTGGGCGGCTTCGTGGAGAGCGGTGGGAACTCCGCCCGGGCCGACGCCTACTCGGTTCCGAACGATCGGTGGGCCCGCTTGCCGGACCTCCCCGTGAGCGTCGACCATGCGGCAGCCGCGAGCCACGCGGAACGCGTGTTCGTCGTCGGCGGGTACGGATCCGACAGACGACCGCTACGAACCGCCTTTGCCTGGGATCGCGGCAGGTGGCGAGTGCTCGCGCAGCTGCCCGAGCCGCGCGCGGCCGCCGCAGCCGCCGTCTCCGCCGGCAAGCTCTACGTCGTCGGCGGTGTCGACAAAGGGGGCGACCTCGCCCGAGTGGCCCTCTCGCTCGACCTCAACAGCGGGCGCTGGTCGCGGGTGCCCGGCCCGACCCCTCGCGAGCATCTCGCCGCCGCGGCCGCTCGAGGGCGGATCTACGCCCTCGGCGGCCGCAGCGCCGGCATCGACACCAACACGAGAGCGTTCGAGTCCTACCACCCCGCAACGCGACGGTGGACGAAGCTCCCGCGACTGCCCTCGGCCCGCGGCGGCACCGGCGCGGCGACGGTCAGCGGACGCATCGTCTCGGTCGGGGGAGAGCAGCCGGCAGGCACGATCGCAAGCGTCTACTCCTTCGACCTCCGGAGCCGCAAGTGGCGGCGGCTTCCCGACCTCCCGACGCCACGCCACGGTCTCGGCGTGGTCGCACACGAGGGCCGGTTGTTCACGCTCGCCGGAGGCCCGCAGCCCGGGTTGACGGTGAGCGGAGTCGTGGAGAGCCTCCGCGTCGGCTGAGGACCTGGCGTGAAACGAAGCCTAGAGTCGCCCTGACCTCAGCACGCCGAAGAGCAGCCAGGCGGCGAGAACACCGGAGATCAGGAAGCCGACGACGGAGAGGAAGTGGATGCCGAAGAGCGTCGGCCCCTCCGTGGCGAGCAGGCCGATCATCGAGGAACCGAGCAGGCCGCCGACAACGACGAGGGCGACGACGAGCCTGTTGAACGCGACATCGAGCTTGTGCATGAACTCGTCGAGGCCCTTGTGCACGAAGCCGATCTCGAACTGGCCGTCCCGCATCTCCTCCAGCACGTCGTGGACCTGGTAGGGCAGGTCGCGGGCGATGCCGGCGAGTTCGCGCCCCTCCTTGTGCAAGCGCATCGCAAGCCGGTGCGGCGTGAATCGCTCGAGCATGAGAGCGCGCGCGTACGGCCGCGCCACCTCGAAGACGTTGAAGCCCGGATAGAGATCCATCCCGACCGATGCGAGCGTGGCGATCGACTTGTCCAGCAACACGAAGCGCGTCGGCAGGCGCAGGTTCATCGAGTAGATCAGCGCGAAGCCCTCGCGGATCACCTGGATCGGGTCGATCTCCGCGAGGGTGGCGCCGTAGTAGCGATAGAAGAGTTCGCGGAGCTCCGCGGTGAACTCCTCCTCGCGCTCCTTCGGGTACCGCACGCCGAGGTCCGCGAGCCGGCGCGGCAGCGCGTCGACGTTTTCCGTCGCCGCGTCGATGAAGAGCTGCGTCAGCTTCGACATGTCCTGCTCGGTCAGCTTGCCGACGAGCCCGAAGTCGACGAGACCGACGCGGGCACCGTCGAGGATGAGGATGTTCGCCGGATGCGGATCGCCGTGGAAGAAGCCGTGGCGGAAGATCATCTCCATCCACGCCTTGGACATCCGGTAGGCGAGCTCGCGCCGCTCCTCGAGGGAGCGCTCGTCGAGGTCGAGATCGGCGAGTTGCACACCGTCGAGGAACTCGAGCGTCAGGATCCGCCTGGCGGAGTAGCTCCAGTACACCTTCGGCACGAGCACGAGCTGCGAGCCCGCGAAGTTCCGCCGGAACGTGTCGGCGTTCCGGCCCTCGAGCTTGTAGTCGAGCTCCTGGCGGATCGAGCGGGAGAACTCGTCCACCAGGGCCGCCGCATCGATGAAGTCGAGCGACCGGACGCGTTCCTTGATGATCCGCGCCGCCTGGTAGAGCAGCGCCAGGTCCGACTCGATCTGCCCCGGCGCGTTCGGCCGCTGCACCTTGACGACGACTTCGTCACCGTTCGGGAGCGCCGCCCGGTGCACCTGGCCGATCGAGGCGGCGGCGATCGGTAGCTCGTCGAAGCGCACGAACGCCTGCTCGAGGGAGAGGCCGAGCTCTGCCTCGACCACCTCCCGCGCCTGTTCGAACGGGAAGGGGCGAACATCGTCCTGCAGCCCCCGCAGCTCGGCGACGATGTCCGGCGGGACGACGTCCGGGCGGGTCGAGAGCAGCTGCCCGAACTTCACGAACGTCGGGCCGAGCTCGTCGAGCATCTCGCGCAGGTGGCGCCCGCGCTCGGAGCCCCCGAGCTCGGCCGTCTGCTCCACGCGGGTCGTCCACGGAAGGACGTCGGTCAGCCGGTGGCGCTCGAAGAAATAGCCGAATCCGTGCCGGACAGCGACCTGGGCGATCTCCGAAAGCCGGCCGATGTTGCGCGTCTTCGGGCGCGTCGCCATCAGCCCAGTGTTGCACGGCCGCAGCGCGGTTCCTGTTGCGCGGCGAAGATACGGCCGTGGACGAGGGTGTGATGCTGCTCCTCATCGGCTCGGTGCTCGCGGCGAGCCTCGTCGTCGCCGTGGGCGCGGCTCGCACCGGCCTGCCGGTGCTCGTCGCCTTCCTCGGGCTGGGCATGCTGCTCGGCTCGGACGGCCCGGGCGGGATCGACTTCGACGACGCGGAGCTCGCCCGTGAGATCGGAATCATCGGCCTCGCCGCGATCCTCTACGAGGGCGGCCTCCAGACCTCCTGGCGGCGCCTTCGGGAAGTCGCGGTCGCGGCTGCCCTGCTCAGCACCGTCGGAGTCGTCGTCAGCGCGGTCCTGACCGGAGCTGCGGCCCGCTTCCTCTTCGACCTCACCTGGCTGGAGGCAATCCTGCTCGGGGCGGTCGTCTCGTCCACGGACACCGCCGCCGTCTTCGCGACGCTTCGCTTCACGCACATCCGGCGGCGGCTGGCGCGAACCCTCGAAGCGGAGTCCGGCGGCAACGATCCGATGGCGATCGCGCTCACGCTGGGCCTGATCGCGTGGATCGAGCAGCCGGACGACGGGTTCTCGGACCTCTCACTGCTCGTCGTGCGCCAGCTGGGGCTCGGCCTCCTCGTCGGCGCCGGGCTGGGCGTCGCCGCCACCTGGGTCTTCGCCAGGCTGCCGCCGTCGATCGGAGCGTTCGCACCCGTCGCCTCGGTGGCGGCCGCGGCACTCGCGTTCGGAGCGGCCGACGTCATCGGCGGGAGCGGCTTCCTCGCCGTCTACCTCGTGGGGCTTGCTGTTGGCAGTACGCCCTCTCGCTACCGCCACCAGCTCGTCGCCTTCCACGAGGGGCTCGCGTTCCTGGCGCAGGTGGCGCTGTTCATCGTGCTCGGCCTGCTCGTCTTCCCGAGCCAGCTGCCGGACGTCGCCCTGCCGGCGCTCGCGCTCGCGGTCCTCCTCATGCTCGCGATCCGCCCGGCGGCGGTGTGGGCGTCGACCGCGCTGAACGATTACAACAGCCGCGAGCGGACGCTGCTCGGCTGGGCGGGCCTCCGAGGGGCGGTCCCGATCGTGCTCGCCACGTTCGTGCTCTCGTCGGACGTCCCGGAATCCAACACGATCTTCAACGCGGTCTTCTTCGTCGTCGTCGTCTCGGTCATCGTGCAGGGGACGACCCTCGAGTGGCTCGCCGGCAGGCTCGGGCTGCAGTCTCCCGCTCCCATCTCACACGAGGCGCCACTTGAGGTGGGGCCGCTGAGCAAGCTCGACCTCGTCGACTTCGTGGTGGCACCCGATCACGCCATTGCCGGGGCCGCGGTGCGAGAGGTGGGCCTACCGCGGAGCGCGATCATCGCCGTCGTGACCCGCGGGAACGACACGATTCCGCCCCGGGGGAGCACCATCATCGAGCCGGGGGACCGCCTGTTCGTGCTGGCGCCGCACTCTAGGCGGCCCGACGTCGAGGACGTCTTCGCCCGCTGGCGGTGTCGCGTCTAGACAGATGGCCGTGCCGGCCGCTCAAGGAGCTTCAGCCGGTGCTCGACCTGGGCTAGGCGGAGCTCCAGAGCGTCCCACTCGGCGCGAGTGACGAGCCCGAGCTCGCGCGCGATCCGCTCCCCCGTCTCCTGCGGCAGATCGCCCAGGCGCTCGGCGCCTGCACGCAGTTGCGCCCCCAGCTCGTCGACGAGCTGGCGCAGCGCGAAGGAACCATCGTTCGCGCTAGCGGGCTCGGCCATGAGGGCGTGAGCTACGGCGCTGACGCCGGCGCTCGCGCCTGGCCGCGTCGGCGGCCACGCGAGGTTGAGGTTCACCGTTCTCCTCGGCCGCATCCTCTACGGCATCCTTATCTTGGAGCACGTCGGGGATCAGGTCGGGGGTGGGCCGCGCGGCCGCAAGCTCCTGCGCCTCCTGGAGCACGAGCCCGACCGAGGTGACGCCGCTGAGGGTGTCGTCGCCCTTCTTCTTCGCGTACTCGGGCTCGCGCTCCTTGAAGACGGCGAGCAGGGGCGCCGCGATGAAGATCGACGAGTAGGCGCCGGCGCCGATCCCGATCAGCAGCGCGAACGCGAAGTCCTTCAGCGTCTCGCCGCCGAAGAAGTACAGCGTCGAGATCGGCAGCAGCGTGATGAACGTCGTCGCCAGGGAGCGCGGGATCGTCTCCCACAGCGACACGTTCGCCAGCACGCGGAAGGACGCGCGCCGCATCAGCGGGATGTTCTCGCGGATCCGGTCGAAGATGATGATCGTGTCGTAGATCGAGAAGCCGAGCACGGTGAGCAGCGCGGCCACGGTCGCGGTCGTCACCTCCTGGCCCACGAGCGCGTAGATGCCGACCGTGATCAGGACGTCGTGGACGAGCGCGATCACCACCGGTGCCGCGAACTTCCACTGGAAGCGGGCTGCGATGTAGAGGACGACGAGGAGCAGCGAGACGATGATCGCGAGCAGCGCGCCCTCTGCGATCTGGCGACCGAAGCTCGCCGAGACGTTCTTGAAGCTCGACTCCGCGTCGAACGTCCGCGAGAGCGCCTGCCTCAGCCGGCTCTGCTCCGCCTGGCTGAGATCCCCCGTCCGGATCTTGAACTCGCGAAAGCGCTCACCGCCCAGATCCTCGCCGCGGCCCACGATCTGCGCGCCCTCCTGGCCGATCTTTCCAGCCTGAGCGCGCACCTCGCTGAGCTCGACCGGCTGCGGCGTCGTAAACGTGATCTGGCTGCCGCCCCGGAAGTCGATGCCCAGGTTCAGGCCCTTGAGTCCGATCGCGCCGAGCGAGACGACGATGAAACCCGCAGCGATCGCGAACCAGATCTTGCGCAGGCCGACGAAGTCCTGGCGGATCCACTTCGGCGGGTCGCCCTCCGCACCCATCAGCTTCGGGTTGTCGAACCAGTTGAAGCCCGCCAGGAGGCCGAGAATCGCCCGCGTCGCGGCGACCGCGGTCAGAAGGGACATGGCCGTACCGATCAGGAGCATGAGCGCGAAGCCCTTCACGCCCGCCGTCGCGACGAGGAAGAGCACCATCGCAGTGATCCCGGTGACGACGTTCGCGTCGATGATCGTCGCGAAGCCCTTGCCGTAGCCGGCTGCGATCGCGGCGCGCACGGATTTCCCCGAGCGGTACTCCTCCTTGACCCGCTCGAAGATGACGATGTTCGCATCGGCAGCGACACCGAGCGTGAGGATCATGCCGGCGAAGCCCGGCAGCGTCAGCGTGACGTTGAAGATCAGGATCGCGGCGTAGAGGAACGCGGAGTAGATACCGAGCCCGATCACGGCGACGACGCCGAGGAAGCGATAGAAGACGAGCAGGAAGAGCGCGACGATCAGCAGGCCCGCGATCGCGGCTTTCCACGCCTCGGCGAGCGAGTCCGCCCCGAGCGTTGCCGAGATCGCGGTCTGCTCCAGTGTCTGGAACGTCACGGGTAGGGCGCCGCTCTGGAGCACGAGTGCCAGGTCGCCGGCTTCGTCGAGCGAGCCGATCCCCGTGATCTGGGCGCCGTTCGAGCCGCCGATCCCGTTCGGGTACTGCTCCCAGTCGATCGAGGGCCACGACTTGATCTCTCGGTCGAGCACGATCGCGAAGTGCTGCGTGACCTTCTGGCCGCTGAAGTTCGATTGCGTGCGCCCGCGGCTCGCCTCCGCCGCGGTGATCCTCGCGAACTTGTCGCCGCCCTTGTCGGTGAACTGCATCGTCACGATCGGCTCGCCGGTCGTGGTGTCGAAGTCCTGACGCGTGCCCGACAGCTTCAGGTCGGCGCCCGTCATCTCCGGCACGACCTTCTCCTCGTCGGGGTTCGCCGGGTCGAAGCGGATCAGGTAGTAGAAGTCGCGCTGGGGATTCTCGACGTTGATGCCCGGACAGACGACCTCGCCGCGGCCACACTCGAGCACGACCGTCTTCGGGGGCACACCGAAGATCCGCCAACCCTTGGGCAGCTCGTCTCGCGCCGCGCCCTTCGGTCGCGCGTCCTCGAGCACCTCGCTGTCGAGCAGTCTCTGCTTGGTGGGCTCGGGTCCGGCGACGACCTTCTTCTTGTCGTTGAAGAGATACCAGCTCTCCGTCTCCTTCTCGCTCACGAGCGCCTGCTGACGCGCCAGCAGGTCGTAGACGGAGGGGGCCGCGACGGGGAAGCCCTGCGCGTCGATCGACGGGCTCTTGAGGTTGATCTCGAGGTCGAACAGCTCGAGCTGCGCGGTCTTGCCGAGGATCTCGATCACGCGCTCCGGGTTGGACACGCCGGGCAGGTCGATCACGATCTGGTCGTCGCCCTGCTTGCGGATCTCCGGCTCTGCGACGCCGAGCCGGTCGATGCGGTCGCGGAGGATCTCGACCGAGCGATCGAGATCCGACTCCTGGAGCGGCCGGTTGCGCGGCGGCACCGCCTGCAGCGTCACCTCGAGGCCGCCCTGAAGGTCAAGCCCCAGGGTCGGCTCCTGGTTGATCGGCGATTGCGGGAGCGCGAGCAGGCCCACGCCGATGAGGCAGGCGAGGATGAGCCCGACGAGGATGAGATGCGGTCTGCGATTCACGGAGGCGGGAGAGAAAGATTAGCCACGGTCGCGGCCGTCGGCGTCCGGGCCTGACGCAGAGTCGTCGTCAATCACCTCTCCGTCAAGGACGTCCTCGTCGGCGACGGCGCCCGCCGGCGGGATCACGGCGGCGACCGCGCGACGCGCGACGCGAAGCCGCACGTCGGGGGCGACCTCAACCAGGAGCTCGTCCTCATCATGGGCCTCCCGCACGTGGCCATAGACGCCGCCGGCCGTGAGGATCTCATCCCCGACCTCGACTCCCGCATGCAGCTCCTGCTGGGCCAGCTGGCGGCGTCTGGCCGGACGGATGAGCAGGAGCCAGAGCAGGACGAGCATGGCGACGATGACGATCAGCTGTCCCAAGGTTTCTCCTGTGGTCCGACGGCCAGGCGCTCGAGCCGTTCGGCAGTGTAGGCGCCGAGCCGGCCTTCCTCGATCGCCTGCCGCGCTCCAGCAGTCAGGTCGAGCAGGAAGTGGAGATTATGCAGGCTCAGGAGCCGCGGGCCGAGGAGCTCCTCTTGGTTGACGAGGTGCCGGATGTAGGCGCGCGAGAAGCGTCGGCACGCGGGGCAAGCGCATCCCTCCTCGAGCGGACGCGGATCGCGCGCAAACCGGGCGTTGCGCATGTTCAGGCGCCCCGTCGTCGTGAGAGCTGAGCCCGTACGGGCGGTGCGCGTCGGGAGGACGCAGTCGAAGAGGTCGATCCCTGCCCCGATCACACGGAGCACGCCCTCCGCGTCGCCGATCCCCATGAAGTAACGCGGCCGGTCGGACGGGAGCAGCGGAGCGGCCCAGGCCGTGGCTGCGAACATCTCCTCACGGCTCTCCCCCACCGCGAGTCCGCCGAGCGCGTAACCGTCGAAGCCGAGCCGGGTGATCTCTTCGATCGACCGTGCCCGCAGCTCCTCGTCGGCCGCGCCCTGCGCGATCCCGAAGAGGAGTTGCCCCGGCGCGCGTTCGGCCTCCTGCTGCCGGGCCGCCCAGAGGCTCGTCAGCCGAACGGCTGTCTCGAGCTCCGACCTGGGAACCCCGGCGGAGGGACAGATGTCGAGACACATCGCGATGTCCGACCCGAGGTTCCGCTGGATCCGCGCCGCCAGCCCTGGCGTGAACCGCGCAGCCGTGCCGTCGTAGACGGAGCGAAACGTGACCCCGTCATCGTCGACCTCGAGCAGTGTGTCGCGGAGGGAGAAGACCTGGAACCCGCCCGAATCGGTCAGGATCGGCCCGTCCCAGCCCGAGAAGGCGTGAAGGCCCCCGAGCTCCGCGATCAGCTCGTCGCCCGGCCGGAAGTGGAGGTGGTAGGTGTTGCCGAGGATGATCTGCGAGCCGATCTCCCTCAGCTCGTCGGGGTCGAGACTCTTCACCGTCCCCTTCGTCCCGACGGGCATGAACGCCGGCGTGCGCACCTCGCCGTGGGCGGTCCTGAGCACCCCGGCGCGCGCGGAACCATCGGTGGCGGTCACCGCGAAGTGGGTCATAGGATCAGCATCGCGTCGCCGAACGAGTAGAAGCGGTAGCGCCTGGCGATCGCGATCCGGTACAGGCGCCGCGTCTCCTCCACGCCCGCGAAGGCCATCACGAGCGCGAGCAGGGTCGACCGCGGCAGGTGGAAGTTCGTCAGGAGCGCGTCGACGCGGCGGAACTCGAAGCCCGGCGTGACGAAGAGGCGCGTCCGACCTTGCAGCAGACTGTTCCTGGCCACGGTCTCGAGTACCCGCACGGTCGTCGTCCCGACGGCGAGAACTCGCTCGGCGTCCCGGATCCGCCGCCACGCCTCCGCACGCACGGAGTAGCGCTCGCCGTGCAGTTCGTGCGCCTCGAGCGTGGCGGCCGTGAGCGGACGGAACGTGTCGAGGCCCACGTGGAGCGTGACCCGCTCGACGTCGAGCTGCTCGAGCAGCTTGCGGGTGAAGTGGAGCCCCGCCGTCGGGGCCGCGGCAGAGCCCAGGTCGTCCGCATAGACAGTCTGATAGCGGCTCGGATCGGCGAGCGGTGCGGTGATGTAAGGAGGCAGCGGCGCCTCGCCCTGTGGCTCGCCGTGGAGCAAGAGCCGCCAACGGCCCTGTCCCAGTGGCTCCAGGAGCTCCACGGCTCCGAGCCGATCGCCCGGCTTCAGCTTGCGCGAGGGACGTACGAGCCCCTCCCAGTTGCCGTCGCGGTCGAGCCGTTCGAGCAGGAGCACCTCGGCGGCACCCCCGCTCTGGCGCCGCAGCTTGAGCCGGGCCTGCACGACCCGTGTGTCGTTCACGACCACGAGCTCGTCCCCGAGCTCGTCCGGGAGCTCAGGGAACATGCGGTGGCGGACTCTCCCGGTCGAGCGCTCGTAGACGAGGAGGCGCGAGCCGTCCCGGCGCTCCGCAGGCTGCTGTGCGATCAGCTCGGGCGGCAGCTCGTAGTCGAGCTCGGCGGAGTCCATCCGATGCGGAGAGTAGCCTCGCGCCCATGGATGAACGAGCCCTCGAGCGGGCGAAGGCACGGATCGCAGCGGCGGCCGCGGGGCGTGCTGCGCCCGTTGACCTCGAGGCAGCACTCGAGCGGTCGCGCGCCCAGATCGAGTCGCTGGCCCAGGCGACCGCGGAGATCGAGGCGACGCTGCCCGAGAGGATCGGGGCGGCTCTCCACGACGGGCTGCGCGCGGAGGTGCTTCCGGTCGCTCGGCAGTTGGCCGAGATCCGAGGCCTGCTCAACCAGGCGATCCGCCGGCTGGAGCGCCTCGAGGGCGACCTGCTCGCCGAGAGGCACGCGAGAATCGACGATCTTGCGCTGGTGGTCGATCTGATCGCCTCGGGTTGGAAAGGCGTCGACGACCGGCTCGCCCGCCTCGAGCAGACGCATCCGGCGCCCGTCGCCGAGCAGTTCGCCGCCTAGTCCTTCTACGACGTCCCGACGAGGATCGCTGCACAGGTCGCGGCCCAGAGACCGACCGTCACGAGGATCGGCAGATCACTGACGAGCACCGTCTCGGGCTCCTCGCCCGCCTGCGCCCGATCGAGCAGGAGCAGGTAGCGAAAGACTCCGAAGACGACGAACGGGATCGTTGCTGCGAGCGCCTGGGTCTCGTGCGCGGTCAGTGCATACACCGCGTAGGCGATGACCGTGGCCGAGGCGACGATGCCGACCAGCTGGTCGACGAGCGCGAGCGAGTATCCCTCAAGCACGGCTCTACCCGGCGTCGCGTCCGCGCCGACGAGCACGAGCTCGCCGCGACGCTTGCCGAGCGCGAGGAAGAGGGCCAGCAGCGCCGTGCAGACGAGCAGCCAGGGCGAGATGCGCACGTCCACGGCGTCGGCGCCGGCGCCGGCGCGGATCACGAAGAGGCCGGAGATCGCCATGACGTCGATCAGCACGAGCTGCTTCAGGCCGAATGTGTACGCCGTCTGCAGAGCCAGAAAGCCAGAGAGGAAGGCGAGTGCGGTCACGCCGAGCGTGGCAGCCCCGGCGAGGGCGAGAGAGGCGAGCGCGACGACGGCCAGGGAAGCTGCTCCGGCTGTCAGCTCCCCACGCGCGAGCGGACGCCGGCGCTTGAGCGGATGCAGCCGGTCCGAGGCCACGTCGCGCAGGTCGTTCAGCAGGTAGGCGGCGCTCGAGGCGGCGCAGTAGACGGCGAACGCGGTCAGTGCACGGATCCAGCGGCTCCCGTCCCCGATCTCTGCAGCGAAGATGATGCCGCCGAAGAGGAGCAGGTTCTTCGTCCACTGCCGAGGGCGCAGGGCGACGGCGAGCGCGACGAGAGCACGTCGCCGCGGCTGCAGCGGGACGATCTCTGCGACACGCTCCGGCAGGGACACGCGCAGGATCCTACGGGCGGCGCGCGGGCAGCACGAGCCGGAAGCGGCTTCCCTTTCCCACCTCCGTCTCGAGCTCGATGCGGCCGCCGAGCGCGACGGCGAGCTCCCGGGCGATCGGGAGCCCGAGTCCCGTTCCTCTCCCGTCCCGCGACCAGAAGGGCCGGAAGATGCGTTCGCGCTCCTCGGCGCGAATCCCAGGCCCGGTATCGGCGACGTCGACCGTCACGGCGCCGTTCCGGCTCGTCAGCGCAACGTCGATCCTGCCGCCGTCCGGTGTCCAGCGGAAGGCGTTCGAGAGCAAGTTCGAGATGATCTGGAGAACGCGGTCGCCGTCGGAGACGATCACCGGCTCGTCCTCCGCCTGCTTCTCGTACTCGATGCCGCGCCTTCGCGCCTCGTCGGTGAAGGTCGAGTAGGCGTGGTCGCAGAGCCTGCCCATGTCGACCTCCTCGGTCAGCACGGTGAAGCGGTGCGCATCCAGCTTGGCAAGGTCGAGCACGTCGCCGACGAGCCTGCCGAGCCGCTCGGTCTCGGCCTCGACGATCTCGAGCGAGACGTCGGCGAGCTGGGGATCGGTGACGATACCCTCGCGCAGGGCGGCAACGTGACCACGAATCGCGGTCAACGGCGTTCGCAGCTCGTGCGACACCGACATCAGGAAGTTCCGTTCGCGCTCCTCGGCCTCGGCCAGCCGCGCCGCCATCTCGCGGAAGCGGTCGGCGAGGTGGCCGACCTCTCCGCCTCCCGGGACCAACGGAACTTCGACGTCGTAGCGACCCTCGGCGATCTCGTCCGCGGCAGCCGAGAGGGCGAGCACGGGATGCGTGATCCGCCGAGACAGGTAGAGCGCCAGAGCACCCACGACCACGATCCCCACGAGGAACGCGAGAGCGAGCTGTTGCAGGAGCGTGAGCCACGCATCGCGCAGCTCGCTCTTCCTCTTGGCGACGATGAGCGCGCCGAACGGCGGCGTGTTGGGCTCGAAGCGCAGCGGGTGAGAGGCCGCGAGGAAGTCGCGATTCTCCCTGGGTGGCTTGAACTCGAAGGTCAGGATCCGGTTCGCATTCCTGACGTCCACCGGCAGGTCCGTCCGCGAGAGCCGGTTCAGGCCTGTCTCCTCGCCGGGAAAGACGTTGAGGCCGACGTAGAAGATGCGATCCCCCGTCGCCGCTTCGAGCTTTGCCGCGGCGAACGCCGGCGTGGCCTTTCCCTCGTCGTTGGCCCGGGCAGCCGATTCCGAGTACAGAGCCGCGAGACCGGCGGCCTCCCTCCGCAGCTCGTTCAGGTTCTCGCTGCGGGTGTGCCCCTGGAAGAGCCGCAGCGCAATGAGGCTCGCAACGAGGAACGCCAGCGCGATCGCCGCCAGGAAGAGCGCCGGCAGCCGAAACCGCAGCGAGCGGAACATGGTTACGCCGCGGGCGCCGGCGCCCGCTCCGGGCCGACCTTGTACCCGACACCCCAGACGGTGACGATCGGCGACGCGTCACCCAGCTTGCGGCGCAGTTGCCGCACGTGGACGTCCACCGTCCGCGTGTCGCCGGCGAAGGTGTAGCCCCAGACGCGCTCCAGCAGTTGGTCGCGCGTCAGCACGAGCCCGCGGTGATCGAGCAGCTCCCAGAGCAGGTCGAACTCCTTGGGCGCGAGCTGGATCTCCTCGTCGCCCACCTTTACCTCACGCCGTCCGGCGTTGATCGTGAGGTCGCCGTGGCGCAGCTCCTTGCTCTCGTCACGCCGCCGCTCCGGCGCCGCGCGGCGCAGAACCGACTTCACGCGGGCGACGAGCTCGCGCGGATTGAAGGGCTTCGTCAGGTAGTCGTCGGCACCGACTTCGAGGCCGATGATCTTGTCCACGTCCTCGTCGCGAGCGGTCAGCATCAGGATCGGTACGTCGGACGTCTTACGCACACGGCGGCAGATCTCGATGCCGTCGAGGTCGGGGAGCATCAGGTCGAGGATGATCAGCGCGGGCGTCTCGGTCGCGACCTGGGTCAGCGCAGCGCTGCCGGTGGAGACGGCGCGCACGTCGTAGCCGGCGTTCTTGAGATAGAGCGAGACGAACGAGGCGATCGAGGCCTCGTCTTCGACGACGAGAATCGTCTGGGCGCCCGCGGTCATCCCGGCCCGATGCGCTGGAGACCCTTCTCGCCGCTCTTATCCCTCGTCGTCGCCGGCGTGCCGAGCTTGAAGGGAGTCAGCTCCGTCGGCAACGGCTTGCAGACGGCACGAGGGGAGCGGCAGTCGTCGCCGTCGAGCGAGTAGACGCCGGGCGCACGCGGGAAGTCCGTGACGATCGTCCCGTCACCGACGCCGACAGCCGACAACTCGATGCCGCGGGCTGAGAACTCGGTGCCGCGGCCGGCAGCGACGATACGGAACTTGCCTCCGATCAGCCGGAAGCGAACGGCAAAGCCGCAGTACCTGACGCCGCCGCGGGGCAAGTCCACCTGCGGGTCGTCGTCGCCCCAGACGAGTGGGAAGTTGAGGTCTTCTGGCGTGAGATCGACGATTGTCACGCAGCCTTGATCGAAGCGCCCGATTGCCGCGCCGCGACCCTGCAGCATCACCTGACCGCGACCCTCCGCGACGGATAGAGCGCCGTCGCCCGCATTCCGTGCGGGCACGGCTGCCCCGAGGGCAGGGACCGCCAGCAGGCAGCCGAGCAGGATCATGACGGTCTTCCGCATGGACTCTGAGTATCCCGTCCCGGAGTGTGTTGAGGGTGAGCGGATTGTAAGAGAAGAGTAAGCACCCGGCGGCGATGGCGGGAGCCATAGAGTCGGTTCGATGGACATCGGCTTCCCCGAGGCTCTCCTGCTCCTCGGCCTCGTCCTGGCCGCCGCCTCCGGGCTCTCCGGCTTGATGCACGGCACCGTTCTCTCGATCTCCGTTCTCTCGGTCGTAGCGGGAATCGGCCTCTCGCTCGCGGGGGTCATCAGCGTCCAGCCCGGCGCCGAGGTCGTGCTGATCACGGTGCAGCTCGCGCTGTTGCTGACCCTCTTTTCCGACGGTCTCGTCGTCGAGAACGAGCTGCTGCAGAGCGTCTGGCGCGCTCCCGCGCGCGCACTCGCGTTCGCCATGCCCATCACGCTGGCCCTCATCGCCTGCGCGGCGAAGCTGCTCTTCGACGCGCTGACATGGCCGGAGGCTTTGCTTCTCGGTGCGCGGTGCTCTCTCCCACCGATCCGGTTATCACCTCCGCTGTCGTCACTGCGAAACGGATTCCGGCGGCGATCCGGCACACCCTGAACCTCGAGTCAGGCCTGAACGACGGGCTCGCGCTGCCCTTCGTGCTCTTCTTCCTCGTCCTCGCGACGCACGAGGAGAGCCCTGGTATTCGTGGCCGGCATCGCGCTCGCGGTGGCACGCCACGAGATCCCAGCCTCCTTCGCGGAGTTCAACGAGACGGTGAGCACCACCTTCCAGGTGATCACGTTCGTCATCTTCGGCTCGCTGATCGTGGCGACGGGCTGGAGCGGCTCGACGCCGAAACTCCTCGTCTTCGTCGGCTTCACCCTCCTCGTCGCTCGCCCGGCGGCCGTGCTCGTCTCCTTCCTCGGCATTCCGCTGCCGCTGTCGCAGAAGCTCTTCATCGCCTGGTTCGGGCCGAAAGGCGTCGCGTCGATGCTCTTCGCGCTGCTCGTGCTCAACTCCACCGACGCCAACCGCTCGCTCGTGTTCGACGTCGCGTCGTTCACGGTGCTGGCGTCGATCCTCGCGCACGGGCTCACGGACACGGTGGGCGCGAACTGGCTCGAGCGGCGGCTCGGCGGGTCAGGCGGCGCGGATGAGGACGACGTACGCGAGAGCGTAGAGGCTCACCAACACGACCCCGCTGACCCGGTCGTGCCGTCGGCGCAGCGCTAGCAGCATCCCCACCGCCCCAACGGCCGCGAGCGTATAGAGGCTGCCGACGACCGCCAGCCGCGGCGTCACCTCGGCCGGCGCCACGATCGGCCCGATCCCGATCGAGAGCGTCGCATCGATCAGCGAGCTGCCGAGCGCGTCGCCGAGCGCAATCGCGGGCGCTCCCCGCAGGAGCGCCGTGATGTCGACCGCGATCTCGGGCGCCGAGGTCCCGAGCGACGCGCCGAAGAAGGCGATCACGAACTCGGGCACGCCGGCCAGCTCCGCGATCCGGACGAGCGCACGCACGGCGACGGTGGCGCCAAAGCCGACGATGCCGAGCGCCAGCAGCACAACGCCGGCCTGGAGGAGACGGCCGCGATGCCGAACCGGCGGGGGTCGTCGGCGCCGTGGCTCGGCAGCACGCGGACGACCACGGCGGTGAAGATCGCCCAGGCGGCGACGAGCGCGACACCGTCCCAGCGGCCGAGCCAGCCGTCCGAGACGAGGAGCGCCGTCAGCCCGAGGCCCGCCATCGTCAGCAGGCTGATCAGCCCGATCTGGAGCCGATCGATCGCGATCACCGCAACGAGCGGGAAGAGCCCCAACACGAACGTATACTGCGTCAGCGCCGAGCCCACCGAGTCGCCGACGTTGACGTCGCCCTCGCCCTGCAGGTGCGCGGCGACCGAGTTTGCCATCTCGGGCAGGTCGGTTCCGAGCGAGACCAGCACGACGCCGACGATGAAAGCGGGCGCACCCAGCGCGGCCGCGAGGGAGCGCGTGTAGGCAACCGCACGGTCGCTCGCCAGCAGGGCCACCCGTCAGGCCGACCAGGAACAGGAAGATCTGGAGAGCGATGTCCATCGACTCGCACAGCGTTCCGGGGGGAACGCTCTGCGAACCGCCGCACGAGCCGCGGAAACTTGATCGTATATCGAGGTGGAGCTCGTCGCGGTCGCCATCTTCGTCGTCGCGCTCGCGCTGATCGCTCTCGAGTGGGTGCACCGGACCAAGGTCGCGCTTCTCGGCGCCGCGCTGATGGTGATCGTCGGCGTCATCGACGAGGACGGCGCGATCGCAGCGGTCGACTGGAGCACGCTCGGCCTGCTCGCGGGGATGATGATCATCGTCGGGCTGACGGAGCCCACGGGTGTGTTCACCTATCTCGCGCTGCGGGTGGCCCAGCTCTCCGACGGCCGGCCGATGCGGCTCGTCTTCCTGCTCGCAGGAGTGACCGGGCTGCTCTCGGCATTCCTCGACAACCTGACGGCGATCCTCCTGATCGTCCCGATCACGCTCCTCCTCGCCGACATGCTGCGTGTCTCGGCGATCCCGCTGGTCCTCATCGAGGTGCTCGCGAGCAACATCGGCGGCACCGCGACGATGATCGGCGACCCGCCGAACATCATGATCGGCACCGCCGTCGATGAGCTCTCGTTCCTCGACTTCATCGTCAACCTCGCGCCGGTCTCCCTGTTCACGCTCGTCACGGTGACGGCGGGGCTTGCGTTCGCGTTCCGGAGACAGTTGCGCGTGGCGCCCGAGCGGACGGCCGAGATCGCCCGCCTCGACCCCGCGAGCGACATGCGGGAGGCGCGTTACGTCAAGCGTTCGATCGCCGTCCTGCTCGGGACGATCCTCGCCTTCTTCCTCCACACGCTCCTGCACCTCGAGCCCGCCGTGGTCGCGCTGACGGGAGCGACGGTGATGCTGCTCGTCGCCGCCGACGACGTCGAGCACGCGCTCGAGCGGATCGAGTGGTCGACGCTGTTCTTCTTCGTGGGCCTGTTCGTGATGGTCGGCGGGCTCGAGGAGCGCGGCGCGATCGACCGGATCGCGGAGGCGCTCGCCGACGTCACCGGCGGGTCGCGCACCGCCGAGGGCCTCCTGATCCTGTGGGGCGCGGCGGGAGGATCGGCGCTCGTGGACAACATCCCGTTCACCGCCGCGATGATCCCGGTCGTCGAGACGCTCGACGGGGCCGGCGAGGGCTTCCACGACGAGCTCTGGTGGGCGCTCGCGCTCGGCGCGTGCTTCGGCGGCAACGCCACGCTCATCGCCGCTGCCGCAAACGTGGCCGCCGCGGGCGTGCTCGAGCGGGCTCACCAGCCGATCTCGTTCGTGCGCTTCCTCGCGGTCGGGCTACCGGTCACCGTCGTGTCCCTGCTCATCGCCACCGCCTACCTGCTTGTCTTCCAGCTGTGACGCTGCGCGAGATCACGCTCGTGTCCGCCTCGGTGCCCTCGTCGGCGACGTTCCGCGAGGCTGCGACGGCGCTCCGCGAGAGCGGGCTGCCCGCGATCGCCGTGCTCGGCCCGGACGGTCGGGTCGTCGGCCTGTTCACCGACATCGACCTTCTCCGCGGCCTCTTCCCCGTCTATCTCGGCGAGCTGCGCCACACCTCGTTTCTTCCCGACGACCCGGACGCCCTGACCCGCCGCGCGCACGAGGTCGCAGCGGAGCCGGTCATGACGCATACGCGCAAGCCGCACGAACTGGAGGTCGACACGAGCACGACGCACGCCGCCGAGCGCTTCCTCCACTGCGAGGAGGGCGCGCTCCCGGTGGTCGACGACGGCCGCTTCGTCGGGATGCTGCCGCGCGCGGAGTTCGCCCTGGCGATGCTGCGCCGCCGGACCGAGACCTAGTCGTCGTAGGTGTAGAAGCCGCGACCGGACTTGCGGCCGAGCAGGCCGGCATTCCGCATCGCGACGAGCCTCGGCGGCGGCGCCATCCGCCCCTCGCGCGTCTTCTCGTACAGCGCCTCGGAGGCGTGCACGTGCACGTCGATCCCGACGAGGTCGACGAGCGCACATGGCCCCATCGGCCAGCCTGCGCCGTTGCGCATCCCGGTGTCGAGGTCCTCGGGCGTGACGCGCGCCTCGTCGAGGACGCGGATGCAATCGTTCAGGAGCGGGATCAGGACGCGGTTGACGACGAATCCGGGCGTATCGTGGCAGCGGATGGGCGTCTTGCCGATCCGCTCACCGAAGGCGTACGCCGTCTCGAACGGCTCGTCGTCGGTGAGCTCGGCGCGCACGATCTCGACGAGCGGCATCAACGGCGCGGGATTGAAGAAGTGCATGCCGACGACGCGCTCGGGTCGCTCGGTCGCTGCGGCGATCTCGGTGACGGAGAGCGCCGAGGTGTTCGTGGCCAGCACAGCCTCGGGCCTGCAGAGCCGGTCGAGCTCCGCGAAGAGCTGCTGCTTCGGCTCGAGCTCCTCGACGATCGCCTCGATCACGAGGTCGCAGCCACCGAGGTCTGCGACCTCGGTGGTTAGAGAGATTCGCTCGATGGCCTCGTCGCGCTCGGTTTGCGCCAGCGTCCCTTTCTCCACCTTTCGCGTGAGGAAGTGCGCGATCCGGTCTCGCGCCTTCTCCCCCAGCTCGGCACTCACCTCGCGGCCGACCGTCTCGACGCCGGCCTCGAGGCAAAGCTGCGCGATCCCGGCGCCCATGGCACCGAGACCCACGACCCCGACCTTCCGCACCTCGCCCACGGCGGCGATCCTAGCTTTCGCCCGGCTGTGACACACCGGCGCGCGCGATCGCGTGGGCGACGACCTCCTCCGTCAGCTCGTCCGGCAGGTCGTAGAGCGCGCAGACGAGCCGTTCCACCTCCTCGACGAGTCGCCGGCCCTCGGCCAGCAACCCGCGGACGAGCTTCGCCCGCTCCGCCGCGAGCCGGTCGAGCTCGTCGAGATCCTTCGGCAGCTCCACACCGGCGACGTCGTCGACCGCCTTCCCGCCGAGGACCGTCTCGAGCAGATCGAGCAGCGCGGGGTCGCCCTCGACCCGCGCGGTCTCGCGGCCGCCGCGCCGGAAGGTCAGAACGCGCGCCTCGTCGCGGCGGAGCCGGCCGTGGGGGCGCTCGCCGAGCGTCCTCGCGAGCCGGGAGTCGATGCGAACGGAGACGCGGCGCTCAGCAGGGAGCTCGGCGACGAGAGCAGCGCGGTTGAGCTCGACCGGACCGTCCTTCCAGGGGTCCTTGACGATCCGCCCGAGGTCGCGCACTACGGGCCGGTGCGGGAGCAGCGCACGTCGGTTCGCGGCCACCTCGCGGACGAGCGCCGCCACCCGTTCCGCGCGTTGATCGGCGTCCGGGCGGCGGTACGGCATCTCGTTCATCCGCTTCGGCTCGTAGTTTCGCCAGACGTCGCGCGGGATCTTTCCGCGGACCCCGTACCAGAGGTCGAGCAACTCGCTGTTCAGCAGGCCGCAGAGGTACGCGACCGGAGCGTCCGGCTCGCGGCCGACGACGAGCGTCGCCTTGATGCTCGGCTGCCACTCGCCCGTCTCGTCGAGCGCGAAGCGGCCTCGATCGGTGCGGTAGAGCGCGATCACCTTCGGAGCCGAGAGATCAGCGGCTGATCGTGGCCATGCTGTCTCCCACCAACTACGGCGCGCGTTCCGAGCGATCTCGGCTCGTGTTTCGAGCAATGGCCTGAATGGCTCGAGCGCCTGGATGACCTCCCGTGGAGGGCTCGTTCCGGCACGCAGAACGATCAGGTACGTGAAGTCGTCGTCGATTGCGCCGTAGAGGATCCCGCGCGACTCGGGTGTCTTCGCCAGGATCGCGGGATGGGTCGACCATGGTGCGTGGGCTGCGTTCGCCGCCGGTAGCTCGAGGATTGGATCCCCGATCCCTACACCCCCTGCAGCGAGTCGCTGTCGATCGCTCACCGTGAGACGCCGCCGGATCCTCTGCGTGTATGAATCGGCTCCGGTCTGGATGCCCTGAAAGACCTTCCACGAGTTTGTCAGCGGCTCCACCGGTGCAGCGTCGGAGCCGAGCGTCGCTTCGAGGTGTGCCACCACGCGCGCAGGGATGTCCTTCGCGCCGAACTTGACCGACCATGGAATATCGGGCCGCAGCGTGTCCTGCCGCATGTCGTGAACATGTACGCCGCGCTTCCGACCTCCACGACCGGCCGCACGCACGCCAAGATCCACGAGTAGATCTTCGCGGCTCACGAATCCCGCCCCAGCCTCGTCCTCGAGCGCGACGACGCGCAGCTTGTGGCCCTTCGGCGCGGCCGTCTTCGTCGCGACGAGGATCGCGCTCTCGACCGTCGGCGTGGGCGCCGGTCCCTGCTCGTCGGCGAAGAGCCGGTAGCTCCCGAAGAGGAAGAGCTCGTCGAGTCGCAACTCGGCGGCGAGCCGCTCGCGCAGGAAGTCGGCGTTACCGGCGTTCATCCAGCCGGCCGGCGTGATCACGCAGAGCCGCCCTCCGGGCTTCAACTTGTCGACCGCGAGCAGCAGGAAGTAGTAGAGGTAGTCCGTCTTGCCGCGGTAGACGCCCTTCCACGCGGGCAGCGCGCGCAGGTGCTCGAAGAGCGGCTTGTTGTTCGCCTCGGCGACGTACGGCGGATTGCCGATCACGAGGTCGAACGTCCCGTCCTCACGGAGCTCCTGCCAGGTCCCGAGCTTCTCGGCCTCGATCGGGAGCACGTCGTAGATGTCGTCCTGGACGAGCTGGCCCCGATCGGCACGCAGATTCGCGTCGAAGCCCTCGAGGCTCTTGTCGCCGCCGCTCTTCGCCGCCAACGAGTCGACGCGCATCGTCCCGAGCACGAAGTCGGGCGGCTCGACGTTGGCGAGCCTCATCCAGCCGAGCAGGCGCGAGGTCTGGAGCAGCACGTTGATCTCGGTCAGGTAATAGGGGAACGGGCTGATCTCGCCGCCGACGAATCCCCGCACGATCGCCACGAGCGACTCGTGCAGCCCCTTTCCATCGCCTGCGCTGCCGTGTTCGATGATCCGCCGTGCCGCCTCCACGAGGAAACCTCCGGAGCCGGTGGCGAAGTCGAAGACGCGCAACGGCTTGCGCGCGTCGCCCTCGACCCGGAAGAGGCCGTCGGGCCCCGTGAACCCGGCCCGGTCGAGCATGAAGCTGACCACCGGGCGCGGCGTGAAGAACTGGCCGAGCCGGTCGCGGTCGATCTCGTCGACGTACGAGACGTACAACGAGCCGAGGACGTCCGCGTCGAGCTTGCCGAGCGGGACGGGAGCGAGCCGGTAGAGGACCTCGATCAGCGCCGGCTCGCGCGGCCTGTACCAGACGTAGTTGTTCTCGGCCGCGAACAACGAGCGGTACCTCGCCGCACCCTTGAGGAATGCTTCCTCGAGCACGTTCCGCACGCTCCGGTCGAGCCGCTCGTAGGCGCTGTCGAAACCGCCGTCGTAGAGAACCTCCTCGACGAAGTGCACGTCTTCCCAGGCTCGGTAGAGCAGGATCCGCGTCAACGCGAGGTACGAGACGCGGAGCAGGTACTGCCGCCAGACCCGCTCGACGAGACCGTCGCCGGCACGCCAAGCAGGAATCTCGGCGGGGAGGAAGCGCAGATCGATGCCGGGCTCGAGATCGAGCGCGAGCTGGCGGAGCTCGTCGAGCAGCCGCTGTTCGCGTCCGGGCGCGAGCGCCACGTACGCATCGAGACCTCTGTGGGACTGCGCGGCGGCATCGTCTGCCAGAAGGCGCGCAAGTTCCCGGAGCTGGCGCACCAGATACTCGACATCCACCTCCACCGGCTCTCCGGCCTCGAGGCGGGCCTGCCACGACGGCTGGACGCGGATGTGCTTCACCTTGGCCAGGTCGTCGACCTCGCGGTAGGCGAAGCTCTCGCAGAAGCGGTCGAAGGCCTCGACCTCCGGCCCGCCGATCGCCTCGCCCCGCGCGACCTGCCAGAGCGGGAGCAGCCGGAACGAGAGGCCCGGATCATGCCCCCGTTCGCCCGCGCGGTAGACGCGCAGGTCGTGCAGGTTGAACAGCACCCCCGAGTCGAGCGAGCGCTGCGTGACGTAGCGCCGGATCTGCGGCTCGTGAACCGAGAGACTCTCGTCCAAGCCCTTGGCGTCGAGGACGAAGCGGTGTGCGATCAGGTCCGTCGGCGTCAGATCCGGCTTCAGTCCTCCCTTGCCGAGCTGCGGAAAGTAGGCCCCCGTCGGGAAGCCGAGCACGCGCTCGAGGATCTTGACGAGCGCAGGCTCCGTCACCGTGAGCTCGTCGGCGCTCTCGCCCTTCATCGCGACGTAGGCGCCGAAATCGGCGGCTCCACGAAGGGCGGCGTAGCGGCCCTCGAACTCGTCGAGGCACGAGCGCAGCAGCTCGAGCCGGTCCGGCTTCTTCCTTTTCGAAGTCGTCACAGTGTCGACACAATGTCGGCCGACGACGTCGCTACAGTCGCTTCGTGGTCGTCGATCCTCTCGCGTACCCGTCCGTCGAGTCGCTCTCGGAGCGCGAGTTGCGAGCGCTTACGCAGGCCGCGTCCTGGTACGCGAATTACCACCGGCACATGATCACGGAGGAAGCGGACGATCCCTCGATCGCGGCGGTGTCGCGACGCGAGACGTATCTCGACCTGCATTCGGCCCTCGAGAAGCTCGGCATCCGACGCGTGCTCCCCGACGCGATCCGGCGGTAGCGCCAGCTACAAGCGCTCGATCACGGCAGCGATCGCCTGGCCGAAGCCGATGCACATGCACGCGATGCCGTAGCGTGCGTCGCGCCGGTCGAGCTCGTTCAGCAGCGTCGCGGTGACGCGCGCGCCGGTCGCCCCGAGCGGGTGGCCGAGGGAGATGCCGCCGCCGTTCGGGTTGATGTCGGCGAAGCGGTCCTCGAGGTCCGCGTCCTTCGCGAACTGGAGCACGACGGAGGCGAACGCCTCGTTCACCTCGATCACCGCGATGTCGTCCCAGGACATCCCCGCTCGGTCGAGCGCCTTCCGGCACGCCTCCGGGTTCCCGTGCAGCATTCGGTGCGGGTCGACCCCGGAGAGGCCGAACGAGACGAAGCGCGCGCGTGGCTCGAGTCCGAGCCTCGACGCTGCCCGCTCGCTCGCGACGAGAACGGCCGCCGCCCCGTCCACGATCTGGCTCGAGTTGCCGGCTGTCACGACGCCTTCCGAGATGAAGGCCGGCTGCAACGACGCGAGCTTCTCGGCCGACGTGTCTCGGCGAGGCGCCTCGTCGATGCCCACGAGGACGGCTGCGCCGGCCGCGCCGACCTCGACCGGCACGATCTCGTTCTCGAAGCGACCCTCGTCGATCGCGGCGATCGCACGGCGGTGCGACTCGAGCGAGTAGGCGTCGAGCTCCTGGCGCGTCAGCCCCCACTCCTTCGCGATCACCTCCGCCGAGATCCCCTGCGGCACGATCTGCCAGCGCTCGTGGAGCTTGTCGGAGAGGTCACCGCCGTTCGACCCCATGGGCACGCGGGACATCATCTCGACCCCTGCCGAGACAACCACGTCCAGCTGCCCCGACCACACGGCGGCAGCGGCGTTGAAGTTCGCCTGCATCGAGGAGCCGCACTGGCGGTCGATGCTCGTTCCGCACACGGTCTCCGGCCAGCCGGCGACCATTGGCGCCATGCGGCCGATGTTCCAGCCCTGCTCACCGATCTGAGTCACGCAGCCCATCTGCACGTCCTCGACCTCGCCGGGGTCGAGATCGTGACGGTCGACGAGACCATTCAGCACCTGCGCGGCCAGTTCGTCCCCGCGGATTCCTGCGAGGGCGCCGTTTCGCCTGCCGATCGGGCTGCGGACGGCGTCGACGATCAGCGCGTCGGTCATGGGGTCAGCGTATCGCTTCCTGCGCCGTCGACCTCCCAGCGCACCCACAGCGTGGGCGGCTTGCGGAAGACGAGCCCGCGGGGAGCGCTCGGCCTCGCGGAATCGAGGTTCACGCCGGGCACGCGCGCGAACAACCGCTCCAGCGCGACCTGCGCCTCGAGACGAGCAAGGTGCATCCCGATGCACACATGCGGGCCATGGGCGAAGGTCACATGCAGGCGGGCGTTGTCGCGCAGGACGTCGAACCGATCAGGTGAGGCGAAGACGGCCGGATCGCGGTTCGCTCCCGCAAGCGAGACGGTGACAAGCTCGCGCGTGCCAATGCCGACGCCGCCGAGCTCGACATCCCTCGTGGCGTAGCGGTCGATCACCGCCGCGGCCGGCTCGAGCCGCAGCGACTCCTCGACCGCAGCCGCGACGAGCGCCTGATCGCGCTCGATCAGCACGCGCTGCTCGGGGTGCGCCAGCACGTGCAGGATGGCGTTGGCGATCATCCCTTCCGTCGTCTCGATGCCGCCGAACAGAAGGACCGCGGCGTTGGAGACGACCTCCCCGCGGTTGAGCCCGCTCCCGTCCGCTGCCGCGGCCGCTACGAGCGAGCTGTCCGGGTCATGGCCGAAAGCCGCTTCGACACTGGTCCGCAGACGCTCGAACGCTGCCGCTGCGGCAGGCTCCGCGGGGAGGCCGGCGGTGATCTGGGTCACGCCGGCAACGATCGAGTCGTACCAACCCAGCACCGAGCCCGTGTCCTCGTCGTCGAGCCCGAGTGCCCGCACCATCGCAGCAACCGCAAGTGGTCCCGCAAGGCTGCGTCGCAGCTCCGCCTCACCTGTCCGCGCGACCGCGTCGAGCAGACGGTCCGCTTCTGCGCCCACGAAGTCTGCGAAACGGGCTCGCACGGCGTCGAGCCGGAAAGGGTGAGCGAACGGATCGCGATGGCGAGTGTGCTCGGCGCCGTCGAGGGAGAGCATGCTCGGTCCGACGACCTGCGCGGTCGAGAAGCGCGGGTCGTCGACCGTGAACGTGTCCGGATCGCGCATCACCTGGAGCGCGAGGTCGCGCCGGGTGACGAGCCAGCCACCAAGGGCCGGCAGCCAGGAGACGGGCTCTCGTTCCCGCAGGCGGGCAAGAAGGGGATGCGGGTCCTGCTCCAGCTGCGCGATCGTCGCGGCGGCGCCAAGCGGAAAGGACGCGGTGCGCTCGTGGGTCATGTGGTCAGTCCGGGCCGACGGCGTACAGGCGCCACGAACCCGGCACGCCCTTTAGCTCGCGTTCGCCGCGCTCTTCGAACTCGAGACCCGAGCCCGCAACGAGGTCGCGGACGGTGGCTGAGACGAGGATCTCACCCTCGCTCGCGGCGGCTGAGATCCTCGCCCCGATCACGACCGCGACGCCCGCGAGCTTCCCATCGACCTGCTCGCACTCGCCGGTGTGCACGCCCGCCCGCACGGAGAGACCGATCCGGCCCAGTCCGTCGCGGACTGCCGCTGCGCACCTGACCGCTCGCGCCGGACCATCGAAGGCGGCAAAGAAGCCGTCGCCGGCGACATCGAGCTCCCGACCCCGGAACCGGTCGAGCTCTCGACGGACGATTGCATGATGCGTCCCGATCAGCTCTGCCCACCCCCGGTCACCGAGCTCGACGGCCTTCTCCGTCGACCGCACGAGATCGGTGAACAGAATCGTCGCCAGCACCCGATCCGGATCGGGACCACGACGCACGCCGGTGAGGAAGGATTCGACCTCGTCGATGATCTGGTCGCTGTTCGACCAGGGCACGTGATCATCTCCGGATAGCTCGATGAACCGTGCGCCGGGTATCCGCTCGGCCAGATAGCGGCCCTCCTCGACCCTCGAGTCGCGGTCGCCCGTGCGATGGAGGACGAGCGTCGGGACGGCGATCGTGGGCAGGACGTGCCTGACGTCGATCTGGCTGTTCATGAGGATGAGGTCGCGGGCGGCCCCAGGACTGGCGGCAGCCCGAGCGCGCCGCAGCCACCAGTCCGAGAGCGCCTCGTCCACGTTGGCCCCCATTCGCGTGCGATCGGCCTCCTCCCCCCAGCTCCGCTCGACCTCGGCGGCGTATGCCTGCCGCTCCTCCCAGGTTGCTGCCCACGGATAGTCGTCGTCTGGATCCCGCCGCTTCGCGTACGACGCGTAGAGGACGAGCGCGGACACGCGATCGGGGTAGGTGGCAGCGAACAGGCAACACATCGGCCCGCCCTCGGAGTAGCCGTACAGCGCGGCGCGCTCGCTCCCGACAGCGTCCATGACGGCGCGGACGTCGTCCATCCGCGTCTCGAGGTCCGGGAGGCCGACGCTGCGATCCGACAGGCCGGTCCCGCGCTTGTCGAACCGGATCAGCCGGGAGAACGACGCCAGCCGTCTCAGTGCGTGCGCCGGACGGGGCTCCTCCCAGTCGTTGTCGAGGTGCGAGACGAATCCCGGCACGAGCACGAGGTCGAGCGGGCCCTCTCCCAGGACCTGGTAGGCGATGTTGACCTCGCCGCTGCGCGCGTACCGCGTCTCCGGGGTGTGCATCAGCTCGAGTCTCATACACTCGGGACATGGCCGCAACGGTGACCGAGCGGAAGCTGCTGATCGACGGCGAGTGGGTCGATACGGGCGCGTGGATCGAGGTGCGCTCGCCGTACTCGGGCGAGATCGTCGCGCGAGTGGCGAAGGCCGGCGCAGCAGAGACGCAGAAGGCGATCGACGCCGCCGAGGCGGCGATGCGGGAGCCGTTGCCCGCGCACCAGCGGGCCGAGATCCTCGTCCGCGTCGCCGGCTACCTCGGGCGGCGGCACGAGGAGGTCGCGCAGACGATCTGCGCGGAGGCCGGCAAGCCGCTGAAGGCAGCGCGCTTGGAGGCCTCGCGGGCGATGTCGACCTTTACGTTCTCGGCCGTCCAGGCACGGACCCTCACTGGCGAACTGGTCCCAATGGACGCCTCCCAGGCAGGCGTCGGCAAGCTCGGGTTCACGCTGCGGCAGCCGATCGGGATCGTTGGAGCCATTTCACCGTTCAACTTCCCGCTCAACCTCGTCGCGCACAAGATCGCCCCCGCCCTGGCGGCCGGCTGCGCCGTCGTCCTCAAGCCCGCCTCGCAGACGCCGCTATCGGCGCTCCTGCTCGCGGAGCTGGAGACGGAGGCGGGCCTACCGCCGGGCTGGCTGAACGTGCTCGTCGGGCCGGCGTCGGAGATCGGCGACATCCTCGTCGAGGACGAGCGCGTGAAGCTGCTCACGTTCACCGGGTCGGGTGAGGTCGGCTGGAAGCTGCGGGAGCGGGCGCCGCGCAAGCGCGTCAACCTCGAGCTCGGTAACTCCACCCCGGTCATCGTCGAGGCGGACGCAGATCTCGACGACGTCGGCGAGCGGCTGGCGACAAACGCCTTCTCCTTCGCCGGCCAGAGCTGCATCTCGGTTCAGCGGATCTACGTTCAGCGAGCGGTCTACGACGAGCTGCTCGCGCGCTTCATCCCGAAGGTTCGAGCGCTCGAGACCGGCGACCCCGCCGACGAAGAGACGGACGTCGGCCCGCTGATCGACCGCGAGTCGCGCGACCGGGTGCTCGAGTGGATCGACGAGGCGCGCGCCGCCGGCGCCGACGTGCTCGTCGGCGGCGAGCTCGAGGGGGAGCTCTTGCAGCCGACCGTGATCGCGAATGCCGCTCACGACCTCAGGGTCAACTGCCAGGAGGTGTTCGGGCCCGTCTGCACGCTCACCGCCTACGACTCCCTGGACGAGGCGATCGAGCTGGCGAATGGGACACCCTACGGTCTCCAGGCCGGCATCTTTACCTCGAGGCTGAAGACGGCGCTCGCGGCTGCCGCGCGGCTCGAGTTCGGGGGCGTCACGATCAACGAGGCTCCGACATTCCGTACCGACCAGATGCCGTACGGAGGCGTGAAGGCCTCCGGCAACACCCGGGAGGGGCCGGCATGGGCGGTGCGAGAGATGACCGAGGAACGCCTCGTCGTCCTCGAGCTCTAGCCTGCGAGCCGAGCCCGGTCGCCCAGGGACCGCCGGCCGGGGACACAGATAGACTCGCGGCGGCTCGATGGCCCGCTTACCGCTGCTTACACGCCTGCTGCGGCAGCAGCCGAATCCCGCCGACTCCTCGACCGCCTCCGATTCCTCGACCGCCTCGGTGTCACCGAAGCGCCGACCACCTGCGCCGCCGGCCGGCGAGCTGCGTCGAGAGCGGCGCGCGCTGATGCGGATGCGCGAGCAGCGGCTCCGCGATCTCGGGGGCCTCGCGCTCGAGATGTACCGCCGCGACCGCTTTCGCGAGGATCTCCTCCTGGAGCGGTGCGCGGAGCTGATCGGGCTCGAGGCACGAATCCACGAGCTGGCCGCGCTGCTCGGGAGCCCGCACGCCCGCCGGAGTCCCAGAAGCGCACGATGCGATTGCGGCGCGCCGCTCCTCTGGGGCTCACGCTTCTGCGCGAACTGCGGACGCCGCGTCACCGCCGAGCCACCCCCGGCGGGGGCAGGCGATTGAGCGCGGCCGAGTCGCAACACACGCACTGCCCGCACTGCTCGGCGGCGGTCGAGCCGCTGCAGGAGTACTGCCTGGAATGCGGGTCGCGCCTGCCACAGGAACAGCCGACGGCCCTCGAAAGGGCCTCGCTCCGGATCGACGAGCGGCACCCGTGGTCTACCGGCTGGCTCGTGCCAACGCTGGTCGGCCTCGTGGTCGCGGGGGTGGGGACCGGTGCGGCGATCGCGATCTCGGATGAGTCTCAGCCGGAGGCTGCGCCCTCGACGGCGATCGGTGGCGGTCTCACCGTCACGGATCTCCAGGAGACCCTGGCGGCACCGGCACCGACCGCGCGACAGGCGACCACCAAACCGACCACCACGACCGCGCCCCCGGCCCGTCCGTCGGTGCCGAGAGCCATCTCATGGCCCCCCGACAAGCGCGGGTGGACGATCGTGCTCCTCTCGGTTCCGCAGGGGAACGGCCGCGCGGCTGCGACTCAGCGGGCCGACGAAGCTCGTCGCGGCGGCCTTCGTCGGGTCGGGGTGCTCAACTCCTCACGGTACGCCAGCCTGCACCCGGGCTACTACGTCGTCTTCCACGGGATCTTCGACTCCGAGGCGGAGGCGACGAGCGCTCTCCCGCGCGCCCGGGGGGTCTTCCGACCCGCGTATCCCCGCGAGATCGTGCCCTAGATGCTTCGCGCTCGGGAGACTCGACAAAGAGGTGCCGGGACGTCAGGATGGGGGCAGCCGATCGGACGAACGCTGCGTGCGCGGTGCCGGTGTTTGCTGCAAAAACGAGAACTTTCGTGAAAACTTTGTAACAACTTCTTGCGGAGCGTATACTCAGCTGTGGGAAGCCCTCCGCACGTCCATTTTCCGCTTGAGCAAAGGATTTGACAGGGAGCGATGACCGCCCAGATGGAAGCCCAGCTCGCACAACTGCGGACCTGCATGTATCAGTATTCGAGAGCGATCTATCGCTCGATCAAAGACCTGATCGACCCGTATGCCGACTCCGCCGCGCAACTCGATTCGCGCCGAGCAGTGCTCGACCAGTGCGAGCAGACGATGGAGCGGCTCGCAGCGGATCCGCACTATTTCGCGAAGCCGGACCGGGCCCTTTTCCAGGACATCCGGCGCTACTTCCCGATCACGGCGCAGGCCCAGGTGGCCTGGGCGGTCCGCGAGGGCGTCGGCGCAGCGATCGGTTTCATCGAAGAGCAACTCGAGGCAGGGGCGCTCGACGGTGGGGTCGCACACTGCCGGGCGACGACCCGTAAGGGCAAGCCGTGCCAGCGCACGCCGCTCCCGGAGCGCGACTACTGCCCGTCGCATCAGCACCTCGAGCGAAGCACCCTGGCCGCCTAGGCTATTACGAGCGACTAAGCTCGCAAGAGCCTATGTCGCACGACACCGACAAGCTGATCCGGCAGCTTTCGCTCGTTGCCTTCCTGATGGCGGAGCGCAGGCCACTGACCGCCCGTGACGTGAAGGGCAACGTCGAGGGGTATTCGGAGATGTCCGACGAGGCCTTCGCGCGCCGGTACTACTCCGATCGAGCCGAGCTGATCGCGCTGGGCGTCCCACTCCACTCGCAGCGCGACGAGTTTACGGGCGAGGAGCTGTACACGCTGCGCTCGGAGAACTACTTTTTGCCGAAGCTGGAGTTGACCGATGACGAGCTTGCTGCGCTGCTGACGAGCCTGCATCTGCTCGAGGGCAAGTTCGCCTACGCCGAGCCGCTCCGACTCGCGCTCCAGAACCTCGCCCTCGGCCGGCCCGGCTTCGACGATGCTCCAACCGAGACCGCAGATCGCGTCAAGGTGAGCGATCCCGACTATTCGCCCGAGATGGCGGGGCGGCTCTCGAAGCTCGAGGCTGCGATCTCGAAGCAGCGCACGATCAAGTTCAGCTACTGGTCGCCACAGCGAGACCACGTCAGAGAGCGGACGCTGAACCCCTACGCGCTGCGCCACGACGAGGGGGTCTGGTACGTGATCGGACATGACCTCGACGACGACAAGGAGAAGACGTTCCGGGTCTCGCGCGTTCGCAGTGACATCCGCTTCGCGACGAGGCGGGAGCGCGACTTCAGGCTGCCCTCCGGGTTCGACGTCGAGCTCCACCGCCGCCGTTCGCCGTGGCAGATCGGCGCGCTCGTAGGGACCGCGCGGGTCGCCGTGAGCGGTGACACAGCCTGGTGGGTGATGCGGACGCTCGGTGACGCCGGCACGCTCGAGGACGGCGTCTTCGAGACCGAGTACGCGTCGCTCGAGCCGCTCGCAGGCTGGGTCCTGCGCCAGAACGGCCGGGCCGTTCCCCTCGAGCCGGAAGAGCTTCGCCTGCAGGTGCGAGAGGCGCTCGCACTGGTGCGCGACCGGCACGAGGAGGAGCCGCCGAAAATCGCGAAGGAGAGGCCCCAAGCGGACGAGGCGGCGGCCGAGCGTCCAGCACCGCCGGTCGCGCCAGAGCGGTTTGCCGTCCTGCAGGCGCTCCTTGCTTACCTGCTGGCGGCGTGCGGCGAAGGCCGCGACGCCGATCTCGACGCGGACGACCTGGCTGAGCGCTTCCACATCCCCCGCGAAGAGCTTCAGGAGCACCTTTCGCTGCTCAATCTCGTCAACTTCGGTGGCGGCTGCTACACGGTCTACGCGGAGCTCGACGACGGTCGTGTCCAGGTCGACAAGGAGCTCTACGGCGACGTCTTCCGCCTCGCCCCCCGCCTGACGCCGCTGGAAGCACGTGCGATCCGGCTCGCGCTCGAGTACGTCGGCCCCTCGATCGCCGCAGAGTCGCACACGCCGCTCGACCGTGTCCGCCGCAAGCTCGAGGAGACCTTCGGCCAGTTCGAGCTCGCGCAGTCGCCGCAGCCGCGTGCGGAGGGAGACGACGAGCAGCTCGTGAAGACGCTCTCCGACGGGATCGACTCGCACAGGCTGGTCGAGATCGAGTACCTGAAAGAGGGTGAGGAGACGCCGTCGACGCGGATGGTCGAGCCGTACACATTCGATCGCGAGCCGCCCGTCTGGCGTGTTCACACCTGGGACCGCACGTCGGGCGGAGCACGCACGTATCGACTCGACCGCATGCGGTCGGCGCGGCTCAGCGAGCAGGCCTTCGAGCCGCGTGAAGGCTTCGATCCGAACTACCTGCGAGACCCGCGTCTCGCCCGAGTCTGGTACTCGCCCGCGATTGCGCGCTGGAAGCTCGAACGGGGCGCGCGCGCCCTGGCCGACAAGGCCGCGGTCGCCGCCGTCGCCTTTCAGACCGAGGACTGGATCGTCGGAGAGATCCTGCACGACCGTGGTGAGGCGGTCGTGGTCGAGCCCCGTGAGTTGCGCACGGCTCTCGCAAAGCGCGCCGTCGAGCTCGTGCGAGAGCTGAAGCTGGCACGCGTGCGCGCTCGGACCTAGAGCTCTCCTATGCCGCGACAGGCAGCCTCAACGTGAAGGTGGCGCCTTCACCCGGCGCCGACTCGACCTCGAGCGAGCCGCCGTGGGCCTCGGCGAACGAGCGGGAGATGAAGAGGCCGAGCCCGGTACCCGGCTTGGCTTCGCGGCCCAGGGAGGCACGGCCGAACTTCTCGAAGATCAGCTTCTGCTGATCCAGCGGGATGCCCGGCCCCTCGTCGCGCACCCGTACCTCCACGGCTCGGTCACTCGAGCGAGCTTCGACCGTGACCTCCGCCCCGCACTTCGAATACTTCAGCGCGTTCGAGATCAGATTGTCCACAAGCTGCCGCAGCCTGTCGGCGTCGCCCCAGACTCTGGGCAGCGCACCGGAGATCCTCGTCTCGACCCGTACCTGCTCCTGACCGATCTCCACCGCTGCGACAGCCTCCCGGATCAGGGCTGCAACATCGACGTTGGCGAAGGTGTAGGGGAATGTCCCCGCCTCGATGCGAGAGGTGTCGAGGACGTCGCCGATCAGCACCGCGAGTCGGCTGGTCTCGTCGCCGATGACTGCGAGAAACGCCTCCCGTTGATCGTGCCGGAGGTCTTGCCAGCGCTGCTGCAGTGTGCGTGCCGAGCCGATCACGGCGGCCATCGGGCTTCGTAGCTCGTGCGAGACGAGCGACACGAAGTCGGCGCGCATCGCGGAGAGCCGTCGCAGCTCTTCCGCGCTCGCCCGCTCGACGTCGTACGTGCGAATGTTCTGCACCGCCGACGCGACGAGGCGACCGAGCAGGGTCACGAGCTCGATCTCCTCACGGCGGAAGGATCCCGGTTCGCGCCGTGCAAGCGAGAGCGCCCCGATTGCACGGGCGCCGAGCTGGAGCGGCGCGAGGACGCGCGTCCGGAGGCCGAGCTCCAGCAGCTCGGCCTCCTCGATGTAGCGCGGCTCGGCAATGTCCTCGCGGTGGACCGTCTCTCCGTTGCCCACGACGCACTCCAGAATCGAACCCTGAACCGTGACCCTGGTGCCCGGGCCGAGGTGGCGGTCGGCGCCGACGCCGGCGGTCGCCATCACCCGCGCCTCACTCTCCTCGACGAGGAGGATCGCAGCCCGGTCGAACGGAACCAGCGCGCGCAGCTCTGCGATGAAGGCCGAGAACGCGCGGTCAAGATCGAGCGATGAGCCGATCGCCCGCGCACAGCGGTTGGCTGCCTCGAGCACGTCCACTCGTCGCCCGAGCTGGTCGCGCAGGCGCTCCGCCTCGGCCGCGCGCGCGGTTGCTTCCCGACCCTGTTGGCCCTCCAGCTCGAGCAGGCGGCCGACGCCAACGCCGAGGACGAGCGCGATCAGGCCGCGGACGACCGCGCTTCCGGGTTCGGCTGGGTCGTCGAACTCCCGCGAGCGCCACCATTCCGAGCAGGCGAGCATCCCGGTCACGACCCCTGCCGACAGAAGACCACCGCGAACGTGGTAGATCAGAGCCGCCTCGAGGACGATCAGGAGGAAGAGGGCGCGCAGAGGATGCCCGTCCTCGAACGCGTAGACGAGCACGAGGCCGAGCACGACTGCCGCGTCAGCGCAGAGACCGAGGAGCGGCGGCCGAGCTCCAACGGGGCGACGTGCCAGGGCGAACAGGGCAAGTGCAGAAACCGCTTGGACGGCGAGCAGCACCCAGGCAGCCCGTTCGTAGCCGTCCGGAAACGCGTCCCTCGTCTGCAGCAGCTGCACGAGCGCAAGCGGGACGAGCGCCAGGCGAACCCAGGCGAGCGGATGCAGGAACATCATCCGCGGCGCCTCTCGTCCAAGCGGTTGAGAGCCCACAGCGCGTGCTCGCGCAGGAGCTCGTCTTCGCCTTCCGCGTACCGCTCGATCGACTCCCGCTCCGCCTCGCCGCCGACGTTGCCGGCGGCGACGAGCGCGTTCCGGCGCAGGTAGCGGGGGTCGTTCCGCGGGACGTAGAGGCGGTCGTACCGCTCGACGAGCTCGTCCCCGTCCGCCTCGAGCCAGTCGACGAGCGACACGGTCGGCTGGGCATCGAGGGGCAACGACTCATCGGCTCGCCGCTTCTCGATCCCTCGGTTCCACGGGCACACGTCCTGGCAGATGTCGCACCCGTAGACGGAGGTCGACAGCTGGCGGCGATACGCCTCTGGAATCGGCTCGGGCGACTGTGTCCAGTACGACAGGCAGCGGTTCGCGTCGAGGACGCCTGGCTCGTCTAGCGCGCCTGTCGGGCAGGCGTCGATGCAGAGCGTGCAGAAGCCACAGTCGGCATCGAGCGGCGGTGTGGCCTCGAGCTCGACGTCGGTCACGAGCGTGCCCAGGACGACCCAGGAGCCGTACCGCCGCGTGATCAGGAGCGTGTTCTTGCCATAGAAGCCGACCCCGGAGCGCGCCGCCGCTTCGCGATCCACGTGCTGGTTCGCGTCGACAAGGACGCGGTAGCCTGCACCCGGGTTTGCTGCACAGATGCGGCGTCCAAGCGCATCGAGCTTCTCCCTGAGCTCCGCGTAACGATCGTTCCACGTGTAGCGGGAGAGCCGACCTTCCCCGGCCCCCGGCTCGGGCCCGGGGACGTAGTAGCAGAGGGCCGCCGAGACGACCGTGCGCGCGCCGGGCAGCAACGTCTCCGGATGACATGAAACTTCCGGGCGGGCCATCGTGAAGCGCATGTCGGCGAAGAGCCCACGTGTGCGCCGCTCGCCGATGTGGCGTTCCGTCTCCACGTACGGTTCCGCCGGAGCGGCTCCGACAACGTCGAAACCGAGCTCCGCGGCCGCTCGCGCAAGCTCCCCCACGCGCATGGAAGGATTCTGCCCATGAAGGCAATCCGTATTCACGAGGACGGCGGGCCGGAGGTTCTGCGGTACGAAGACGCACCCGATCCTCGCCCGGGCCCGGGCGAGGTGCTTGTCTCCTTGCGAGCGGCCTCGCTTAACCATCTCGATCTCTGGGTCCGCAAGGGGCTACCTTCGGTGCCAAAGCCGCGCATCCTCGGGGCGGACGGCGCGGGAGTCCGGGTGGATACCGGTCAGCGCGTGGTGATCAACCCGGGTCTCGAGCACGGGCAGACGATCACCGTGATCGGGGAGCACTCGGACGGCACGCACGCAGAGCTGATCGCCGTACCCGAGCAGAACGTCTTCCCGCTCGATGACACGCTGGACTTCGAGACTGCGGCCGCCTTTCCGCTCGTCTACGAGACCGCCTACCGGATGCTCGTGACGAAGGCGGCACTGGCCGCAGACGAATGGGTGCTGATCTGGGGCATCGGGGGCGGGGTGGCGACGGCCGCATTCGAGATCGCGCGGTCGCTAGGCGCCCGCACGATCGTCACGTCAGGCAGCGACGAGAAGCTCGAACGGGCGCGTGACTGGGGAGCCGACGTGACGGTCAACCACGGCACGGGCGATGTGGCTGCGGCCGCGAAAGAGGCGGGCGGCGTCGATGTGGTCGTCGAGACGGTCGGCGAGGCGACCTGGAAGCGGTCCCTGGCGGCGGTCAAGGCGGGCGGCAGGGTAACCGTCTGTGGTGCGACGAGCGGCCCTAACCCGCCGGCGCAGCTCCACCGCTTCTGGTGGAAGCAGCTGACGATCTACGGCTCGACGATGGGCACGCGCGAGGACTTCCTCGGGGCCTACGAGCTTGTCCGCAGCGGCCGCGCCCGCGTGCACGTCGACTCGGTCTTCCCGCTCAGCGAGACGCGCGCGGCCCACGAGCGGCTGGAAGCCGGCGAGCAGCTCGGCAAGATCGTGCTGGCCATTCCCGGCTGACGCCGGGAATGGCTAGGTCGTGCTTCGGAGGCTTCCTCTGATCAGCTCGGCGATACGGGCACGCGCTGCGACGCCGCCGGGCGGCGGTCTCCACGGCGCCGACCCCCAGACGCAACCCGGCTGAACCGTGTCGTCCTCGTATCGAGGAATGACGTGGACATGGAAGTGAAACACGTCCTGACCGGCCACAGTCCCGGTGTTGTGCCGGATGTTCACCCCGTCCGGCTCGAGCGCGTTCCGCAACCCGCCCGCGACTCGGTGAGCGACGGCCATGACGTGCGCCGCGTCGGATTCGCCGATCTCCCAAAGGTCCTCGACGTGGGCTCGAGGAACGACGATCATGTGCCCCGTGGTGGCCGGAGGCTCGCACAGGAATCCCACGACCCTTTCGTCGGCATAGACGATCTCCTGGCCCTTCTCACCGCGCACGATGGCGCAGAACGGGCAGCTCTCGGCCATTTCTAGGCTTTGGCGTTAGCCAAAGCCCAGGATGAACTTCGCGTCGTCCGACATCCTGTCGGGCGTCCAGGGCGGGTCGAACGTCAGCTCGACCTCCACCTCGTCCACGCCCTCGACCGAGGAGGCCGCATCGTGGATGCCGTCCTGGATCATCTGGCCCGCGGGACAGCCCATCGAGGTGAGGCTGTGGATCACCTTCACCTTGGGACCGTCGATCTCGACGTCGTAGAAGAGACCGAGCTCGACGATGTCCATCCCGAGCTCCGGGTCCTCGACCGTGTGCAGCGCCTCGACGATCTCGTCCTTCGTGGGCATGCGCTCACCTTAGCCGAGCAGGCGCACTTCCTCCTTCCGCTCCCGGGCGAAGAAGTGGATGCCGTCGGTGAAGCGCACCCAGTCGCGACCGCCGGGGTCCGACCGCCGGGGTCCGACCGCCGGGGTCAGACCCACTCGCGGACCCGCTCGCGACCCGCTCGCGGCGTCTGCAACCGCGTGATCGAGCCGTGCGTGCGCCCGCGGACCGGGTCAGACCCGTGTCTCGAACCTGTGCCAACTTTGCAACACTTCCGCGCGCCCGCGGCGTCTGATCCAGGCGCAGATCCTCGATCTGCGTGCGGTCCTCGCCCGCCGATCTGGGAGTGCCGCGCCCGCACTCACCCCAGCAGGCGCACCTCTTCCTTTCGGTCCCGGGCGAAGAAGTGGATGCCGTCGGTGAAGCGCACCCAGTTGCACCGCATGCACATGACGAGCGAGTGGGTGCGGGCGCTGTCGGCATGGAAGCGGACGCCACGCAGGAGGTCACCGTTCGACACGCCAGTCGCGACGACGATCACCTCTCCGGGGGCGAGGTCGTCGGAGCTGAAGACGCGGTCGATCTCCGTCACCCCGTGCTCGCGCGCCGCGTCGATCTCCTGGCGCGTCGTCGGCCAGAGCTGGGCCTGCAGCTCGCCGCCGAGGCACCGCAGTGCCGCTGCCGAGAGAACGGCCTGGCGCGTACCCCCGATCCCGATCGCGAGGTGGTCGTTCGTGCCCCGAATCGCGGCGGAGATCGACGCCGTCACGTCACCGTCTTGGATCAGCTTGATGCGCGCACCGGCCGCGCGGATCTCCTCGATCAGGTCGTGGTGCCGGGGCCGGTCGAGCACGATCGTCGTGATGTCGTTGGTGTTGCGACCGAAGCTCTCCGCGATCGCCCCGATGTTCTCGGCAATCGGCTTGGCGAGGTCGATGCGTCCTCTCGCACGCGGACCCACGGCCATTCGCCGCATGTACATGTCGGGCAGCCGCAGCAGCGAGCCGGGCGCCCCCACGGCGATCATCGACATCGCCCCGTTCCCTCCCCTCGCCACCACCCCGCGGCCTTCGAGCGGATCGACGGCGAGATCGAATGCCTCCCCGCCCCTGCCGATGCTGGAGCCGACCTCGAGCCTTTCGGCCCCTCCGGCACCGATCACGATCGTCCCATCGATCGGCAGTTCGGCGAGTCCGGCGAGCATCGCGCCCTCGGCCGCGTCCTCGGCAGCGTCCTGGTCGGCTCGGCCAAGCCAGCGGGCACCTGCGAGCGCCGCCCACTCCGTCGCACGCGCGAAGAGCGCGCACGGGCACGAGAGACGCGCGTCCTCGCTCATCGGGCCGTCTGCGCGATCCGCTCAGCCCGCTCCAGAACGAGCTCCATCACTGCGCTGATGCCCCCCTCACGCGATTCGTTCTCGATCACCGGCACGTCGCACCTCCTGGCGCGTTCGACGATGTAGTCCTGGATCATCCTGATCTCCGGCAGCGCCGCCATGTACCGATCGACGGGTCGGATTCCGTCGGAGCTCAGGTCTCTGCTCCAGAAGTGCGTGCTGTGGATCTCCTCGTCGTGGATGGCCAGCACGCACTGCACGACGAGCGCCCCCTGCAGATTCGTCTCGAACATTCCCGGAACGAGGTGCACGCCCTCGAGGACCATCGACCAGCCTTCGTCGAGCGCTCGCTGAAGTGCGGCCTCGACGCCGACGAGGACGTTCCGGGTCTGATCGAGGAAGCCGAGCAGGGCCACGTCCCCCGACTCCTCCTCCTCGGCCTTGCTGAGGCCCAGCGCCGCTTCGAAGCTCGAGTAGTGGATAGATGGCATGAACTCCTTCGCGAAGAACGCCCGCATCGTCTGCCGCACGAAGTCGGTGGAGGTCACGCGGGTGATCCCGAGCCGGTAGGCGACCTCGGTTGCCACCGTGGACTTGCCCGTGCCTGTACCGCCGCCGACGAGCAGGATCACCGGCAGATCGAGATCCTGGAGATCGCGAAAGCGCTGCAGCCGGCGAACCACGCGGGAGCCCGCCGTTTCCCCCAGAACCTCGACGGCGAGGTCCCGCATGCGTTCGAGGTCGACGGCGGTCGCCTGACGCGCCGCAAGATCCGTCTCGGTCTGACGTGCGAGCTCGTACGCGACCTCCTCCGGGGCGCCCACAGCGGCGAGCACGCGCGCCATCAGCCCTTTCGAGTAGGGCGTTCCCTCCCAGCCGAGGAAGTCGAGCTTGCCGTGCCGCCGCTCTGTCATCCGCGCGCCTCCTGCGCCAGACGGAGCAGCTCTGGGTCGAGATCCGGCTCCCCAGACGCCGGCAGAATGTCGCTGCCCGCGAGGACGACCTCCACGCCGCGCTCGCGCGCCACCGACGCCACGACATCGATCGCGGCGGCCTTCAGCTCCACCAGGAAGACGTCGGCGTCGACCGTCTCCAGCTCACCGGTCAGGGCCGCCCTGTCTGCCAGGCTGCCGGACACGTGGACGACGTCGGCTCCGTGCTCGTCGACTAGGTGCCGCTTGAGCCCGTCGTGCGCATCGGCCGGGGCCGTCGAGAAGAACGCGACGCGCCGGCCCTCGATCGGCTCCACGGGCCGCGGCCGCAACACGACGCCCACGACCAGCGGAGCCAGCTCGGCGGCTCGGTCGCGCAGCTTTTCCCATTCACTCCCCTCCTCCGCCATCGTCAGCACGACGAGATCGGAGAGCAGGTGCCGGTACTCGTTCAGGTACCCGGTCACGACCGCCGGATCCTGCTGCGCGTTGACGACGAGGATGCGGCGGCTCGTCGCGATCGGGGGCAGCGCGGCGCCACTGCCGTCGAACAGCACGAGCTCGGGCTGGAGCTCGATCGCCTTCCGCGCGCCCTCACCCACGTTCGAGGCGAACACTGCGCCCGCCAGCCCGCCTCCGCAGCGTCTGCAGCCCACCGTCGGCACGCCCGCAAGAGCAGCCGTCTCGAGATAGTCGGAGGCGGCGTGGCGTCCGGAGTCGGAGAGCTCGAGCAGCGCCTCGATCGTCGGCTGGATCTCCGCCACTTCGGGCTCCGGGGGGCCGCCACGCCCCATCGAGACGACGACGATCCGGCGGTCGCGCGCGAGGAGCGCGGCCGCATGGGCGGTGATCGCCGTCTTGCCCACGCGCTTGCCGGTACCGATGATCCCGATCGACGGGAGCGGAAACGGCTCGAGCGCGGGCGGCTCGAAGCGGAAATCCGCACCGATGTACGGCAGCCCGCGCGCGAGCACCCGGCTGGCGACACGGAACCGCTCTACGGGTCCCAGCACCGGCTCGTCGGAGAGATCGACGACGACCTCGGGCCGATGCTCGTCCAGTCCGGCCTCGAGGGTCTCGGCGATCGGCACGCCATAGTCGGCGCCCTCGCGCAGCTTCTCCATGCCTCCGAGCAGGTGGGCAGCGACGAAGTCGTAGGGGAGCTCCTCCAGCGCCGCCGACACCACAGGCGCGTAATGCTCACCGTCGATGAGTGCAAGAGCGCGCTGCTTCACGAGCGGGTCGTCACCTCGTCCTCGATCCGGCCCGTGTACTTCTCGTAGGCGAACGTGTCGAGCGAGAACTGGATGATCCGCTCCTGCCCGTGGAACGGGTGCTTGCGCCAGACGTCGACGTGGCTGCCGGAAACCTCGACCACGTTGTAACAGGGACGCGTGTTCCCCCTGAGTCGCAGCGAAGAGACCGTGCCCGTGTTGACGACGAACAGGTTCTCGAGCCGCCACGCGTACGGCACGTGCTTGTGGCCCGACAGGACGAGGTGCACCCCGGCGCGCTGCAGCGTCTCGATCGTGTCGCCGGCGTCGTAGATCACGTTCCGCTCCCGCCCCGTTCCCGGCACGGGGAGCAGGTGGTGGTGGCACACGAAGACGCGGAGCCGCGCCTCAGGGGCGAACTGCTCCTCGATCCAGCGGTAGCGGCCGCGGCCGATCTGGCCGTGATCGAGATCAGGCTCGGTCGAGTCGACGGCCACCACGGTGACCGGTCCGACGCGCGTGACCGAGTTCCGCTCACCGAACAGCTCCTCGAAGTGGACATACCCGACGTTGCGTGAGTCGTGGTTGCCCGGGATCACGACGAGAGACTCGCACTGGATCCGATCCAGATACCGCTTCGCCTCCTGATACTCGTGCTTGAAGCCGAAAGTCGTCAGGTCGCCTGAGCAGACGACGATCTCGGGCCGCAGGTCGTTGATCTCCGCGATCGCGCGGTCGAGCAGGCCCGGCACGAAGTACTGACCGCCGCAATGAAGATCGGAGAGGTGGGCGATCGTGAACGAGCCCTCGATGCGATCGGCCATGGCCGAAGCATAGGACGCGCCGTCGAACGGAGCGATCGAGCGCCGTCCGGGGGGCTCGGTACCCTCGAAATCGTGTCCTGGCAACTGCCCGCGTTCCAGGCGTACGTCGGAGCGGCCCCGCCCAGGTTTGCGAACGAGGTCGAGCTGGAGTGCGCGAAAATGCTCGACTTCTACGGCGTCCCGTGGGACTACGAGCCCCGCACGTTCGTACTCGAAAGCGACACCGAGGGCCGCGTCACGCGTGCGTTCGCGCCCGACTTCTACCTTCCCGAGCAGGATCTGTACGTGGAGGTGACCGTGATGCGACAGGCGCTCGTGACGAGAAAGAACCGCAAACTGCGGGAGGTACGACTCCTCTATCCGGACGTCAAGATCAAGCTCTTCTACCGGCGCGACATCGAGCGCCTGGCCCAGCGATACAGGCTCAAGCTCGCCAGCTGACCCCCGTTGGGGAGATCTACCTCTCGCGCGAGGAGATTGCGCGTCGCGTCGCGGAGCTCGGTCGCGAGATCGCGGCCGCCTACGAGGGCCGCAACAACCCGCTGCTCGTCGCGCCGCTCAAGTCCAGCGCCGTCTTCCTCGCCGACCTCTCGCGTGCGCTCCCGATCCCGCACGAGCTGGACTTCCTCGAGCTCGCTGCCTATACGGGCGGGCCCGGCACGTCCGCCCGGGTGATCAAGGACCTGGACATCTCGGTGGTCGACCGGCACGTCCTGATCGTCGAGGACGTCGTCGACACCGGGTTGACGCTGAACTTCCTCTCCCGCACGCTCTCGCTCCGCCGGGTCGCGAGCCTCGCCGCGGTGACGCTGCTCGACCGCCCCTACCGGCGGCTCGCTGATGACGTACCGCTCGAGTTCGTCGGCTTCACGGTGCCGGACGAGCTCTTCGCCGGGTACGGCCTCGGCTTCGACGAGCGCTGGCGAGCGCTACCGGACCTCCATTTCGTGATTCCGGAGGCGCTCCCCTCAGCTCTCACCGGCGAGAGCTACAGGTAGCCGAACGGGTCGACGGCGGCTCCGCCGACGCGGACCTCAAAGTGCACGTGCGGCCCGGTCGAGTTGCCCGTGTTCCCCGAGTAGGCGATCAGCTGGCCCTGGCCGACTGTCTGTCCGGCGGAGACAGTGACGTTCGTGTTGTGACCGTAGGCAGTGGCGATCCCGTTTCCGTGGTCGACCACGACGAGGTAGCCGTAGCCGCCCATCCAGCCGGCGACGATGACCGTCCCCGCCGCAGCGGAGACGACAGGCGTGCCGCTGGCGACGGCGATGTCGATGCCCTCGTGCATGCGGCCCCAGCGCCAGCCGAAGGTGCTCGTCACGACCCCGTGCACGGGCCAGATAAAGCCTGACGCCGACGCGGTACGCGCGGGCATCGAGTAGCTCGTGTAGCGGCTCTCGCTCAGCGCCTGCGCCGCCTGGATCCTGGCCGAGAGTGCCGCACTCTCGACCTCGAGCTCGTCCATGTGCTCGAGCGCCTCGCTCTTGTCCTCTCGGACGTTCGCGAGCGTCGACTGCTTGTCTCGGCGGGCCGTCGCGAGCTCGCGCTGGTTCCAGGCGAGCTGATCGCGCACCGTCCGTTGCTCTGCCGTCCGGGCTTCGACCTCCCGTGTCGTCCGAACCTGCGCGTTGCGAGTCCGCCTGGTTCCCTCCCGCAGGCGCCGCATGTCGAGCTTCGCGCGCTTCACCTCGGTGACGAGTCGCTCGTCCTGGCGGCCGATGTCGCTCCAGAACTCGAGCTGGTCGAGCATGTCGCCGAAGCTGGCCGCCTCGAGAACGATGCTCAGCGGCTCGGTCGGGTCGGAGGTGTAGATCTCGACGACCCGCTTGTTCAGGCGCTCCATCGCGACAGCGTGCTGCTTGCGAAGGAAGGCGAGCCTGCTCGTCTGCAGGTGGAAGAGCTCGTTCAGGCGGTCGAGCCGGCGCTGCTGCAGCGCGAGAACAGCCTCGAGCTGATCGAGCCGCGCGTCGGCCGCGTTGACCTCGCCTTCGAGCGCCCCGATCTTCTGGGTGACGGCCTCGATCTCCGAGGACAGGACGCCCTCACGTTCGCGGGCACGGTCGATCTTCTGCTCGAGTTTGTCGATTCGGGCGTCGAGCACCCGCTTGCGCTGGTCAGCGTCCTGACCCGGAGCCGGCGCGGCCACGACGAGAGTGCACGCCAACGCGGCGGCAATGACAGTTCGTGTCATTCAGAAGAAGTTTCGCTGGGGGGCCGGCCGTCCCTCCCGGATCGGCCGGCCCGTAGTCTAGCGAGATTTCTTCAGATTTACAGCGCTTTACAGCGGGCCGGGCTCCGGCACCTGCGGGGGCTCCGGTGGATCGAGCTCACCCGGTGGCGGATATGGCTCGGGAATCTGCGGCGGTTGCGGTGGATCGAGCTCGCCGGGAGGAGGGTACGGCTCCGGAATCTGCGGCGGCTGAGGTGGATCGGGCTGTATGGGCTCCATGGAGCGCTCCTACCCCGGCCGGTCGGCTCTCACACGTGCCGGCCCCTCGGTTCGCGGCTCGAGGGCCCGCAGCGCCTCTCCGGCCTCGCGGCGCAGCGGCCCCACGAGTGAGCGGTAATCGTCGTCCGAGATCTTGCCCGCGCGATGGTCGAACTCGAGCTCCTTGAGGGCGGCAAGGGCACGGTCGCGCGCCTCGCCGAGCTCGAGTTGGCGCCGTTCGAGCTCGCCGGGCTCGCCGAGGGTGTCGTCGCCCGGCTGAGGCTCACGCAGGTACGGCAGCGCGACTACGAGGACGCATGCGGCAGCGAGGAGCGCGCCGAGGAGGAGCGCCAGGCTCACGATCTCGACGGGACGCCCGCGACCGAGTAGCGCACCGCCAGCCGCCGCTGCTCGCGCGCGTCGGGCCAGAGCGTCACGAGCGCCCCCAGCAGGAAGAGCACGCCGCTGAGCCAGAGGAGGTTCACAAGCGGCTTCACGAAGATGCGGACGTACACGCTTCCGTCCGGATCGATCTGCTCCGCAATCACGAACAGGTCCTCGGCCGTGAGGTAGTCGTGCCGCAGCCCCACCTCGTTCGATACCTGTCGCTCCGCCGTGTAGGCGTTCTTGCCGGCGGCGACTGTCCCCAGGTCGTCCCCGTTCCGCTCGACTCCGAAGACGGCGCGCAGCTCGGTGGCGTTCGGCCCCGCTCGTTCCTCGAGGGCCCTGTACTGGAGCCGGTAGCCGGAGATCGAGATCGTGTCGCCTCGGGCGAGCTTGCCCTCCCGAACGCTGTCGTAGGCGCTCGAACCCGCGATCCCGATCGCGAGCATGACGATCGAGGCGTGAACGAGGTAGCCACCATAACGGCGCCGGTTGCGGCCGATCAGACGGGTCAGCGCCCGTAGCCAGGTGGGATCCCCGAGAGCCCTCCGAGCGCGAGTCCCACGCGCGAACTCGAGCACGATCGCTGCGAGCACGAAGGCGGAGAACGTATACGCAATGAGCCCGGGGATCGATGACCCTGCGCCGAGGGCCAGCAGGACGCCCCCGGTAGCCGTCGCGACCCCGAGCGGCCAGAGGAAGGTCAGACCGAGACTGCGCCAGGACGCCCGACGCCACGCGACGAGTGGCCCGATACCCATCAACAGGAGCAGGGGCAGCCCGAAGACGCGGAGGAAGAAGTTGTAGTAGCCGGCACCGAGGTTCGCGCCTTCCCCTCGAACCGCCTCCGACAGGATCGGATACACGACGCCCCACAGAATGGTCAGGCATAGCGCGACGAGCAGCAGGTTGTTGTAGAGGAAGGTCGCCTCACGCGAGACGAGCGACTCGAGCCGCGTGCGCGCCCGCAGCAGCGGCAGCCGCGAGAAGAGGAGTGCGAGCGAGCCCGCCACGGTGAGCGTCAGGAAGCCCAGGAACCAGGCCCCGATCGAGCTCTGCGTGAAGGAGTGAATCGACGTCAGGATGCCCGACCGCGTCAGGAACGTCCCGAAGATCGAGAGTGCGAAGGCAAGGATCACGAGAAGGACGTTCCAGATGCGGAGCATGCCGCGCTTTTCTTGCACCATGACCGAGTGGAGGTAGGCGGTGGCGGCGAGCCATGGCATCAGGGCCGCGTTCTCCACAGGGTCCCAGGCGTAGAAACCGCCCCACCCGACTTCCTCGTACGCCCATTTCGACCCGAGCAACTGGCCGACGCCGAGCGCCGTCCACGCAACGAGGGTTGCCCGGCGGGTGACGACGATCCAACGCTCGTCCGTGCGTCGGGAGAGCAGCGCGCCCATCGCAAACGCGAACGGCACCGTCAGCCCGACGTAACCGAGATACAGGAAGATCGGATGCGCGAGCATGTACGGGTTCTGGAGGCTCGGGTTTAGACCCCGCCCATCGAGGGGCGCCACCTGCGTCACGAAGGGGGAGGCGACTGCCACGAGCAGGAGCGAGAAGAACACCGCAACCGCGGCGAGTACGGGCACCGTCCAGGCCAAGAGATCGCGCGAGGAGCGTCGATTGAGGAGGATGGCAGCAGCCGAGTAGCCGCACAGGACCACGAGCCAGAAGAGCAGAGAGCCTGCCTGGCCGCCCCAGAGAGACGAGATCGTGTAGCGCAGCGGCAGCTCGCTGCTCGTGAACTGCCACACGTAGACGAGGCTGTAGTCACGGCGGACGAGGGCGACGGCGAGCACTGCGGCCGCGACGAGCGACGTTCCGAAAGCGGCGAGAAGAGCGTTCTGCGCGGACTGCGCAAGCCGCCGGCGGCGCTTCGATGCGGCCCAGGCTCCTGCGACGAGCGCGTAGAGAGCGAGCCCGAGCGTGACGACGAGCGCGGCGCGGCCGAGCTCGGGCATCTAGGTCTGCTGGGGGTCGGGCGCGTACTTCGACGGGCACTTCGTGATCAGGCTGCCGGGGACAGCGACGAAGATGCCGTTGCGGAGCTGCCCGTCGACGACGACGTCACGGCCGGGACGGAAGAGGTCTGGGACTGACCCCCTGTAGAGCACTGTGACCTTCTCCCTCGCACCGCCACGGATGTCGCGCAGCTGGAACTTCAGCCGACCGGCATGTGGGTTCCCACTCGGCGTGCCCACCACGTGGCCGGCAAGCGAGACGATCTCGGTGCGGCCGCGCAGCTCACTCGGCTGAATCATGGGCGTGCCCCGGCCCGCGATCGAGGTGTAGAGCAGGAACACCACGAGCACCGCGGCCACCGAGAGCGCGATCACGAGCCGGGCGGGGCTGCGCTTCCGTGCCACGACGGGGATGGTACCGGGTGCGAACGTGGCGAAGCCCTGGTTCGAAGCGACGCTGCTGGCTAGACCGAACGGGGGGCCGCTTCGCGCCGACCCGGAACACGATAACCGTGGTCGTGGCAGAGCGACCCGGGCGCATCCTCTGTGAGAGCATCGCAGTAGCCCTTGCCGTAGGCGGCTCGCATGAAAGCGGCCATCACCTCCAGGCTCCACTCGGTCACCTCAGAGGCTTCGCGCCAGAGGTCGGTCAGGCGCAGGTCGATATCGAGCTCCAACAGTTCCATCCTCGAAGGGCTGTTCAGCATGTAGAAAAGCGTAGGTCCCCGATCGGACGGCACGCTTCGTTAGCGTCAGGCCTATGGGACGCCTGCGCTTTGGGCCATCGGGACTGCCTGGCGATGTCGAGCCTGCGGTCGCGATCGCTCAGATCGCCGCCGCGGGCTACGACGCCTGCGAAGTGGGTTTCGTCGGGGGCTTCAGACTCGACTATCGGGAGGCTGAGCAGCTGGGCGAAGCCGCCCGCGCCCACGACGTGGCGATCTCGATTCACGCGCCGCTTGCAGGCTTCATGGGGCATCTGGACCTCGGCAAGAAGTACCGCATGGCGGTAGGAATGCTGGACCACAGCGCGGGGCTGGCGGCAGCGTGCGGCGCAGAGGTGATCGTCTTCCACCCGGGCTATCTGCTCGGGCGTGAGCGGCAGGGGGCTCTCGATGCCGTCGTCGAGCAGCTGCTCCTGATCGGCAACCGGCTTGAGGACAAGGGTCGGCTGGTTCCCTTCGGCGTCGAGGTGATGGGCCGCGTGCGCGAGCTCGGCTCGCTCGATGATGTCCTCGAGATCGCCGCACGCGTTCCGTTCGTTCGCCCGGTGCTCGACTTCGCGCACATGCACGCGACCTCTGACGGCGCGTTCACCGACGCGGGAGCTTTCGCGGACGCGCTCCAAACCGCGGACGCGGTGATGGATCTCGCCGGGCCGTTCCACATCCACTTCTCCGACATCGCCTACGCGAACCGGAACGAGACGAGACACCTGCCTTACGGCGAAGGAACACTTCGCGCGGAACCGCTCGCGGAGGCGCTCGCGCGCTTCGAGCGACCGGCGACCGTCATCTCCGAGGCGCCCGACCTCGCGTCGACTCAGGCGATCGGAGCGGTGCTGCGCGTCGGCACGAGCTCTGCGAGGCGCTCCTCGTAGGGAGCAGCCTCAGCCGCCCTTCCGCGCTCGCGCAGGAAGGTCGCGAGCGCCTCCAGCGGTTCAATCCTGTAGCGCCGGTAATCCGTCGCGTCGAGAATCTCGAAGGCCTCGCGAAGCAGGGCTTCCGCCTCCTCGTCCTGTCCCTGGGCCGCCCGGACGAGGCCCAGCGCAACCCGAGTGGTGGCCCGGGAGTGCATGTCCCGCGGCCCGACCGTCTGGCGCGACTCGAGTGCATACCGCTCCGCCTCGTCTACCTTGCCCTGCTCGAGCAGGACTTGCGCAAGAGTGCGCTGGGTTTCCACGAGCGTACCTCGATCCTCGAGCGGCTTCAGCATCCGGATCGCCTCGCGCAGGACTCGCTCTGCGTCCGCGTGGCCGCCCCGCCGCCAGTGCACTAGCCCGAGCCAGTTGAGAACCCGCGCCGCAGAGACGGTGACGCCGGCCTCCTGGAAGAGCCCCAGAGCCTCCTCGAACGCCTCCTCGGCCTCGGCGAGCTCGTCCCGCCGCACGTGCAGCTCGCCCTGCATCCGCAGTGCCCAGCCGCGGGCCACGAAGCTGCCGCTCTCCTCAGCGAGCTTGATGGCCTCGGTCAGACACCGTTCCGCCTGCTCGTCGTCGAGGCGCGCGTAGTACATCGCGGCCAGCTCGACGGCGGCGCCGCTCTCCAGATCCTTTCGCTCGGCTGTCCGCGCGATCTCGAGCGACTGGGTCGCGTAGCGCTCGACACTCGTCAGGTCGCCTTCCCACCAGCCGATCTGGCTGAGCAGCGCCAGCGCGTCGTAACGACCCGGGTCGTCGTCCTGGGTGAGGACGTCCAGCGCTGCGTGAGCCAGCTCCCGGGCGCGTGTCACGTCCGCATCGCGGGAGAGGGCGACCTCGGCCAACGCGGTGAGCGCACGGCCCTCGAGACGCGCGTCATCGACCTCGGCTGCGGCCGCGCGGATTTTCTCCATCTCCGCAGATACAGCCGGGAGATCGGTGAGACGCCAAGCGGCTCGAGCCGCTTGGTAGCGTCGCTCTAGCGTCGGCTCGAGCTCGACGGAGCGCAGCAGCAGGCGTCGGGCGGCCGCATTCGCCTCGCGGGCTAGGGCGCGCTTCCCGGCAGCCTCGAGCGCAGCCGCGGCCTCCGAAGCGAGCCCGACCGGGGGTGCGCCGTCGAGCTCCGCAAGGAGAGCTGCAGCCTGGTCCAAGTGGTACGCCCTGATCTCGAGCAGCTCGTCGCCGGCGCGTTCCTCGAGCCAACTCGCCACGTGCCGATGGAGGTCCGCTCGCGCGCCCTTCGTCAGGCCGGCGTACGCGACCTCTCGGATGAGGACGTGCTTGAAGCGGTACGCGCGCTCGCCGGAGATCGTGGAGCGGCTCTCGCGCAGGATGAAGTCGCGCAGGAGGAGGTCGTCCAGCACCGGCTCGAGCTCCTCGACCTCAGGCGCCAGCTTGGCGACCGCGCCCTCCCAGAAGATCCGTCCCACGACGGAGGCCCGCTGGAGCAACATCTTCTCGGACCGCGGGAGGCGGTCGATCCGCGCCGCGATCATCGCCTGGAGCGTGTCGGGAATCCGCTTCGTCGTCGTCCCGTCCTCGAGCAGCATCCGCGCCGTCTCCTCGACGAAGAGAGGGTTGCCCTCGGTCTTCTCGAGCAGCGCGCTGCGCTCGGCGGCCGAGAGCTCCCGGTCGGCGAGCAGGGCGTCGACGAGCTCCTCGCTCTCCGAAACGGCAAGCGGCTCCAGTTCGATCGCACTGGCACGGAGCCGGCCCCCACCCCAACCCGGCCGGAAGTCGAGCAGCTCGGGCCGCGCCAGGCAGACGATCAAGAGAGGTGCCTCCTTGACCCGGTCGGCGAGGTGCTCCACGAGCTCGAGCAGAGGCTCCTCCGCCCAGTGGATGTCCTCGAAGACGAGCACGAGCGGCTGCGCCGAGGCCAGCTCCACGGCCCACTCGCGCGCTGCCCAGGCGATCTCCTGCTGGCTGCGCTCGGTCTCGACCGCCTCCAGCACCCCGGCAGCCAGTCCGAGCAGATCGGCCACCGCGTCGTCTCCACAGCAGGCGCGCAGCTTCGAGACGGCCTCGTGCAGCGGATCGTCGTCCGTGATCCCGGCCGCGACCTTGACCATCTCCGCCAGGGACCAATAGGTGATCCCTTCGCCGTATGGGAGTGAGCGGCCGGCGAGGATCGTCGCCCCCTCGACGCCGGCCACGAACTCGCGCACGAGGCGGCTCTTGCCGACCCCCGGCTCCCCGTAGATCGTGAACAGGTGCGCGCGGCGGTCGCGGCTCGCCCGCGCAAAGGTTGTGTGGAGCAGCTCGAGCTCGAAGTCGCGTCCGACGAAGGGGGAGGAGATGGACGGTGCGCGGCTGCTCACGTCGCGCACCCCCACGACCTTCCGCACCGGCGTGGCATCCCCGAATCCGCGCAGATCGAGGCTGCCGCGATCCTCGACCTCGACGCAGGCCTCGGTCAGGCGATAGGCGTACGGGCCGATCAGGATCTCGCCCGGCGCCGCAGCCTGCTGGAGCCGGGCGGCGACGTTCACCGCCTCTCCGGTGGCGAAGGTCGACTCCGACTCGTCCGCGACGACTTCTCCGGCCTCGATGCCGATGCGCGCCTCGAGCGCGAGGCCGTGAACGGAGTCCATGATCGCCGCGGCCGCACGTATTGCCCGCTCTCCGTCGTCCTCGTGCGCCTGCGGGATGCCGAACGCCGCCATCACCGCGTCCCCGGCGAACTTCTCGACGATCCCGCCGTGCATCGTGATGCAGTGCGAGACGTGCTCGAAGAAGGAGGTCACCCGCCGCCGGACGATCTCCGGATCACGAGTGGAGACGAACTCCGTCGAGCCGACCAGGTCGACGAAGAGCACGGTCGCGAGCTTGCGTTCCACCCCCTGATTGTAGAGACGAGTGCGGTTCATCACGGCGCGGGCTCGGCCCGTTCCATAGCATCGAACCGGTGCTGGATCCCAAGGTCTTCAAGGCGTACGACGTGCGCGGCCTCTACGGTTCTGAGCTGGACGACGAAGGCGCTTACGCGATCGGACGCGCCTACGTCGAGCAGTTCGAGCCGCGGCGGCTGGCCGTCGGCCGCGACATGAGGGTCTCCTCGCCCGCCATGGCGGCCGCGCTGATCGAGGGTGCGGCCGACGGCGGCGCGGATGTGCTCGACCTGGGCCTCGTGGGCACCGAGATGGTCTATTTCGCGGTCGGTGAGCTCGGTCTCGATGGCGGCGTCGCGGTGACGGCGTCGCACAACCCGAAGGAGTACACGGGGATGAAGATCGTCCGGCGGGGTGCCCTGCCCGTCGGCGGCGAGTCGGGCCTGCTGGAGATCCGCGACCGCGCGGAACAGATAGTTGCTGACAGCAACTATCGCCCTCCGCGGCGTGGAGAGGTGCGCGAGGAGGACATCTGGCCCGGATTCGTCGAGAAGGTCCTGTCGTTCGTCGACCTGGAAGCGATGAAGCGGCTGCGCATCGTCATCGACGCCGCGAACGGCATGGCGGGCGTGATGCTCCCGCCCGTCCTCGAGCGTCTGCCCGTCGAGGCCGTCACCTGCCACTTCGAGCCGGACGGAACCTTTCCGAATCACGAGCCGAACCCGCTCCTGCCCGAGAACCGCGAGTTCATCATCGAAGAGACGACCCGCGAGGGCGCCGATCTCGGTGTCGCGTTCGACGGGGACGCCGACCGGTGCTTCTTCGTCGACGACACGGGCGACTTTGTCCCGGGGGACTTCATCACGGCGCTGCTCGCGCGCTCGATCCTCGAGAAGGAGGGCGGCGGCAAGGTCATCTACGACGTTCGCGCGAGCCGCGCCGTCCCGCAGACGATCGAGCGAGCCGGCGGCGAAGCGCTCATGAATCGCGTCGGCCATGCGTACATCAAGCACCGCATGCGCAAGGAGGACGCGGTCTTCGGCGGGGAGGTCTCGGCGCACTACTACTTTCGCGACTTCTCCCAGGCCGACTCGGGCGTCGTCCCCTTCCTGCTCATGCTGGAACTGATCTCGAAGGACGGGCGCAAGCTGTCGGAGATCCTGGCGCCGTTTCGCGAGCGGTTCTTTCTTACCGGCGAGATCAATACGCCCGTTGCCGACGTCCCGCTGAAGCTGCAGGAGCTCAAGGAGCGCTACGGCGACGGGCGGGTCACGCACCTCGACGGCATCTCGGTGGACTACGACGACTGGCACTTCAACGTGCGCCCATCGAACACCGAGCCGCTGCTGCGCCTGAACCTGGAAGCCTTCTCCCAGGAGCTGATGGAGCGCAAGCGCGACGAGGTACTCGACCTGATCCGCGGATGAGCTACGAGCTGGGTCGAGTCAACGACCGAAAGCCGCCGTTCAAGTACGCCGCGATCGCGCGGGTCTGGTTTTCCGACACCGATGCGCAGGGGATCGTCTACTACGGCCGCTACCTGCCCTACTTCGATCACGCGCGGACCGAATACCACCGCCACCTCGGTCTCAGCGGCACCTGGACTCCGGGACACGACTTCGTCATGCGTGCCTCCAGCGTCGAGTACCACGCACCGGCGCGCTTCGACGACCTGCTCGAGATCTTCGTGCGCCTCACTCGGATCGGGCGCACTAGCGCGACCTACGAGTGTGCCGCCTACCGGAGGGAGGACGACGTGCTCATGGTGACGGCGACGCAGACGCTCGTGCTCGTCGATCTCTCGGAGCGGCGCCCCGCCGAGATCCCGGTCGACTACCGGAACACAATCCGCCGCTTCGAGGGGGCAGATCTGCAGGCGTGAGCGCACACACAGGGGCGTTAGAAGCAGTCGAGCGCGTGCTAAATCGGGGCGGAGACGCGGACGACGTGTTGCGCGAGGTCGTCGCGATCCTGCATCAACGGCTCGGCCGCTTCGTCCGGATCAGCTTTGTCGAGGAGGAGACGCTCGCACCGGGCCCCGCAGCAGGAGCGGAGACGGCGGTGACCGCGTTCCCCGTTTCGTGGCAGGGTCGACGAGTCGCCGAGCTGGAGGTCGGCGGAGCACCGACAGGCGCGGAACGCGCTCTCCTCGAACGCGTGGCGACGATCGTGTCCCCGTACGCGCTCGTGGGTTGGGACACAGGCGGGGAGACCTGGACACCCTGACCTTTCGCGGCCGGCGGGGAGCGCCCGTTCGAGATCTGGCTTCGAACGGGCGCTGCAGATCCCGCGGCCGCCTCCCCCCTTGCTCCTCTCGTTGTAGTCGATTACGCGCCCACGTCCATCCCTCGATCGAGGTACCCCGCTCGAACGAGGGATGATCCCTCGTTCGAGGGATCCTGCGCGATCGGGTTCGTCCTGCGCGATCGGGTTAGTGGGGAGTGACGCGGTACGCGTCGAAGACGGCGTCGAGGTTGCGCAGCGCGGTGAGAAGCCCACGCAGCTCCTTCACCTCGCCGACCTCGGCCGTGTACCAGTTGCGCGCCATCCCGTCCTCGACGACTCCCCCATAGGAGACGATGTTGGCGCCGTGCTCGGCAAAGGTGCGAGCGACGTCTTCTAGCAGTCGGGGCCGGTCGAAGGAGTCGACGGCGATCTGGACGCGGAAGCTCGATGTGACGCTGCCGTCCCACTCCACCGGCGTGAACCGCTCCGGGTTTCGCATCAGCGCCTTCACATTGGGGCAGTCCTCGTGGTGGATGGTGATCCCGCGACCGAGCGAGATGTAGCCGAGGATCGGATCACCGGGCACAGGCGTGCAGCACTTGGCCATCCGCACAAGCACCTCCTCGACGCCGTGCACCTTGATCCCGAGGCTCTCTCCGGCCACGGTCGAGCGCGAGCGCGGCGGCTTCAGCGGAACGATCGGCTCCTCGGCGACCTCCTCCGTCTTCAGCCGCTGGAGCACCTTGTTCACGATCTGCCCGGCCTGGAGCTTGCCGGAGCCGAGGGCGATGTAGAAGTCCTCTGCCTTCTTGAACCCGGTCTCGCGGATCACCTGCGCGAGCACCGCCGAGCCTTGCAGCTTGCGGTACGGCAGGCTCTGCGCTTTCAGCGCCTGGTCGAGCGTCTCGCGGCCCTTTGCCTCTGTCTCCCCGCGCGTCTCGCGCTGGAAGAACTGGCGGATCTTGTTGCGCGCGCGTGAGGACGCGGCGAGCGACATCCAGTCCCGCGATGGCCCGCGTCCCGTCTTCGAGGTCAGGATCTCGACGAAGTCGCCGCTCTTGAGACGGTAGTGGAGGGGAACGATGCGCCCGTTGATCTTGGCGCCGACGGTCTTGTGACCGACATCCGTGTGCACGGCGTAGGCGAAGTCGATGGGCGTGGCGCCGGTCGGCAGCGTCTTCACCTCGCCCTTCGGCGTGAAGACGTAGACCTCGTCGTCGAAGAGGTCGGTCCGGAACGTCTTCATGAACTCACGCGGATCGGCCTCGTCCTGCTGCCAGTCCATCAGCGACTTGACCCAGGTGACCCAGTCGTCGTCCTGCTTCGCGCCCTTGCCTCGCTTGTACACCCAGTGGGCCGCGATCCCGTACTCGGCCTCCTCGTGCATCTCGCGCGTGCGCACCTGGATCTCGAGCGGCGTGCCCTCGGGCCCGATCACGGTCGTGTGCAACGACCGGTACCGGTTGAACTTCGGCATCGCCACGAAGTCCTTGAACCGGCCCGGCATCGGCTTCCAGAGCGAGTGAATCAGGCCGAGAGTGCCATAGCAGTCCCGGGTGCCCTCCTCGCCCAAGCGCTCAACGGTCACGCGCATCGCGGTCAGGTCGTAGATCTCGTTGAACTCGCGGCCCTTCTTGGCCATCTTGTCGTAGATCGAATAGAAGTGTTTGGCGCGTCCCGAGATATCTGCCGGGATGTCGGCCTTCTCGAGCTCCGCCTGGAGGATCTCGCCGGCCTGTGCCACCTGGGCCTCGCGATCGGCACGTCGATCCGCGACCATCGCCCGGATCTCCGCGTACTTGCGCGGATGGAGGATCTCGAACGAGAGATCCTCGAGCTCCCATTTGAGCGCGTGGATCCCGAGCCGGTGGGCGAGCGGCGCGTAGACCTCGAGCGTCTCCTTCGCCTTGCGCACCTGCGCCTGCTTGCCCTGGTACTCGATCGTGCGCATGTTGTGGAGTCGGTCGGCCAGCTTGATCAGGATGACGCGCACGTCCTGCGCCATCGCGACGATCATCCTGCGGTAGTTCTCGGCCTCTGCCTGCTCGCGGCTCTGGAAGCTCGTCCGGGTCAGCTTGGTGACGCCCTCGACCAGCTGCGTGATCTCGTCGCCGAACTCCGACCGAATGTCGTCGAGCTCGACGTCCGTGTCCTCGACGACGTCGTGCAGAAGGGCTGCCGCGATCGACTGGTCGTCGAGGCGCAGCTCCGTGCAGATCTTCGCCGTTGCCCACGGGTGGTGCACGAACGGCTCTCCGGAGCTGCGGACCTGCCCCGCGTGCGCCGATGCGGCGAAATGGAACGCGCGCGCGACCAACTCCCTGTCGACGGCGGGGTAGTACTGCTCGACCGCAGCGATCAGCTCGTCGACAAGGTCCAGATGGTGCTTATCGACGCCAACGACAGCCACACTTTCAGTGTACTGGGCACCGCAGCGGGCACTTCCAGCGCGGAACTCCCCGGCAGGACTCTGCGTTCGGACCGGGAACCATGGCACCCATGCTCCGCAAGCGCAGAGAGACGAAGAAGGCGACCGAGCTCGCACGGTTCATCGTTGCCCTGGACGACGCCGCTCGGCAGCGCCGATCTCTCCGGCCCCCGCGCAGCCGCATGTCGCTGAACGCGGTCCGCTAGGTGTAGGACCCAACAAGGTTGTTCCTGAGCGCGGTGAGCCGCGCGGCCGGTGCTTGGCGGCTGAGGCTGCCGTGGGGTCTGCGGTGATTGTAG
>Ga0208612_1000068_pt1 | contig 71680 bp, 69 predicted proteins | sample AntDryMetagUQ889_FD_188089 | JGI IMG/M metagenome (GOLD analysis project Ga0208612, IMG submission 188089) | Polar desert microbial communities from Antarctic Dry Valleys - UQ889 (SPAdes) | ecosystem: Environmental > Terrestrial > Soil > Desert | place: Antarctic Dry Valleys | collected 2008-12-31 | reverse complement strand
GCCCATCTCGACGCTGATCTCGTTGCGCGATAGGTTATTTTCGCCTCCACCGCCCCGCCGCCGGCTCACTCAGCGGCTTATCGACGCAGCCTCCTAGGGCGTAGAGATCCCAATGCCGCGCGATTGACACTGCCGGCGCCGGAGGAATATCGTGCCTGAGACGTCGACGAACGCTAATGGGAGGCACAGACGGTCGCACGACTCCTGACCCACTCGCCGATGCGACGCGTCGGCGCCGCGGCGGTGGGAGCCGTTATGGCCCTCAGCGCGATGACCGATGTTGTGACCGCCTACCCGCCGGCAGACACGGGGTACCTCGACTACAGCGAGATGGTGGCGGAGATCCGAGCAATCGCTGATGGGAAGCCGTCCATCGCGCGCCTGTTCACGATCGGCCGCAGCCACCAGGGACGCGAGCTGTGGGCGGTGAAGGTCAGCGACAACGTCCGCACCGATGAGGACGAGCCGGAAGTGCTGTTCGATGCTGGCATGCACGCCCGCGAGCACATGACCACCGAGATGGCCGTCGCCCTGTTCCGAAGACTGGTCGATGGGTATGGCACGTCCTCGCGTCTCACCGACATGGTCGACGCCAATGAGATCACCATCATCTTCAATCTCAACCCCGACGGGTCGGAGTACGACCACTCGTCCGGAACGTATCGGATGTGGCGGAAGAACCGTCAGCCGACCCCCAACACGAGCTCGGTCGGGACCGACATCAACCGCAACTTCGGCTACCGATGGGGCACCAACACGTTGAACGCGTCGCCCGAGGGCGAGACCTACCGCGGCCCGGCGGCCTGGTCCACTCCGGAGGCGGCGGCGTTCAAGCGGTACGTCGATGGCCGCGTGATCGGCGGCGAGCAGCAGATCCGCGTCCACGTCACCTTCCACCAGTACGGGCGGGTGGTGCTCTACCCCTATGGCTACACGACCGCCGCGGTGCCGGCCGACATGCACCCCGAGGATCGCGATCTGCTGGTGGCGATGGCGACCGCTATGGCCGAGCGCAGTCGCTACGGGGTCGCGCAGTCATCGAGCGGGAGCGTGAACGTCGGCAACCAGATGGACTGGCTGTACGCGACCTACCGGACCATGACCTTCACCTTCGAGATGGGCGACACCTTCTACATGCCCGACGAGGCGATCCCGACCGAGACGGCGCGCAACATGGAGGCCGCGTACTTTGCGATCGAGCGGGCGGCGTGTCCCTACGCCATCGTGCGCGGGTCCGATGAGCTGTGCTTTGCCAACCCGTTCACCGACATCGGCGGCTCGAAGTTCCACGACGATATTCTGTGGATCTACGACCACGGCATCACCGTCGGGTGCCGCTCGGATCGCTTCTGTCCCGACGGACTGGTGACCCGGGCCCAGATGGCGACGTTCCTCACCAGAGCACTGACGCTGCCGGCGGCGTCGCGGGACTACTTCAGCGATGACACTGGTAACAAGCACGAGGACCGCATCAACCAACTGGCCGAAGCCGGGATCACCGTCGGCTGCGGCGGCACGCGCTTCTGCCCGGACGGCACGGTCACCCGCGAACAGATGGCGACCTTCCTGGTTCGCGCCTTCCGGCTGCCGTCGAGTAGCCGCGACTACTACGCCGACGACGAGGATTCCAAGCACGAGGAGCGCATCAACGCCCTCGCCGCATCCGGCATCACGCGCGGGTGTGGCCCCTCCCGCTTCTGCCCAAGCGGAGGCGTCACCCGTGGACAGATGGCCGCGTTCCTTCACCGCGCTCTGGCGCGCTGATCGTGGACTGGCGAGAAGCAGCCGGCGACTTTCCAGGTGCGCTCAACGGCGGGGCGCCGTGTCCCTGCCCGTCCTCACATTTTCTTACCCCCGATGTCTTGGACGGTTCCGCGGCGTCCAGGCTCGGAGCGGTTCTACGCCGGCCCTTTCCTCGACCGTGCCGGTCCCGGATGACATGAGGAACGCCCGCCGCGATCGGCAACGCAAGAGCTCGCCCTGGACTATGCCTCGGGCAAGATCAGCCACCACAGCCGCTCGAATCGGTGACGCCGGCTGCCGTTACAGGCTACTGCGCGACCTACACCGCACGATCAGCGACATCGAGGACGCAATCGCCGCCGGCGACCTGAGCGAGCATGAGGTGGAGGCGGCGTGGAGCGGGCTAACACACGCCGTCTACCGAAGGATCAGGGTCGAGGGGGCGAGCTTCGCGGGGATCGAGCTAACACCCGCGGCGTACCAACACGGTCTCGCGCTAGCGCTGCCAGAGGAGGTTGGAGTGTGTTATGGCGGGCCCGACCGGATTCGAACCGGCGATCTCCAGCGTGACAGGCTGGCATGTTTGGCCACTACACCACGGGCCCGCGGCGGTGACGGTGGCGGAGCATAGCACAGGCCACCGTTCGCTTCAGCAGGCCGATCCGGCCCTCAGGTCCTCCACCAGTCGAGCGGCAGCGAGTGCGTAGGCACCCGCCACGACGGTTGCCCCAACCCCGGCGGCCAGCCACGGCAGCCAATGCATCGGCTCGGCGGCTGCACTGGTGAAGGCGGCGGCGGCGAGAGCCACGAACAGCGTGGCGAGCGCACTCGTCAGCAGAAGGGCGGCCGTCCACGCGCGGCGCCAGGCGCGCCCCATGCCCACCAGCATGCCCATGTGCAGAAATGCCCCGAGCAGTAGCGCAACCGCCATCGCGGTGATCGCACCGCGCAGTGCTTCGATATCAATCGCCAGCGGTGGGAGCATGGCGGCCAGCGTATCGGCTCCAAATACGGCGACGGCTACGGATACGAGGCCGGCCAGGAGCCAGACGAACGCGCCGCCCAGGAGAATGGCTCGAGCCACGTGAACCGATCAGCGGCGTAGGCGAAGTAGCAGCAGCGCGGCGACGCCGAAACCGAGGGCGGCCACGGTCAGCCCGATCGCGAGCACCGGATCCGCGGGGGCAGTGGTCATCGCCAGCACCGTGCCGAGACCCGCGAGCGTGGCGGCAACCGCGGAAAGGATCCCCGTCGCGAGTCGCGCACGCGGGGCGCCACCCAGCACCGCCACCCCGCCGGCGGTGAGCGCACCGCCCAGCAGCAGGATGAACAGGCCGAGAATGACCGGGATGACTGACAGCGCGCCCACGTCGGGCGGGGCATCGCCACCGAAGCGCGCACCGATCGTCAGGGCCATGGCGATGATGCCGATGCCGGTGATGAGCAGCGCGATCCCGCCAACGATCACTGCCACCGTGGCGGCGGCCGTCGCCTCGCCAAGATGGGCCGGCGCAAGAGAGTGGGCGCTCCGCGCACGGACGCCTGCGGCAGAGGCGGCGCGGATCGGTCGTCGAGATGTCATGGGCGACGGATTGTACGCGGTTGTTCGGCACGGGTGCAGGCGCGCCGTATACTCGCCGCCGCATGCCCTACCAGCTGCCGCCGGATCCGAGAACCGAGCGACGCACGCGCATCGCCCATTTGGTGAGCTTCGCGTCCGCGGCCGTCCTCGTCGCGCTGGTCGTCTACTTCGGCTACATCGGCTACGAGGGCTCGCGCCAGCTCGCCGACGCGCCGGCTCCCACCTCCGACTGCCGGACGCCGGCAATGCTGAGCTGGGACTACGAGGCCATCAACTACGACATCGAAGCCGATGACGCCCTGGCTGATGAAGCTGACCGTGAGTCCTGCTCCGCGCAGGGCACGGCAGCGGGAGATGAGCTCAGCGGGCCAGACGGTGTTCCCCTCGCCGGCTGGTACATCCCGGCGGGAATCGGATCGGGGCCAACGGGTCCAACCGTGATCGTGGCCCATGGCTGGGGCAGCAACAAGAGCAACATGCTCGACCGAGCCGCCATCCTGCACGAGGAATACAACCTCGTGCTGTTCGACTTCCGCAACCACGGCCAATCCGGCGAAGCCTCGACGACCCAGGGCGTACGCGAGGCAGGCGACCTGCGTGCCGTGATCGACTGGTTGGAGTCCGCCAAAGGGCCACGCCGGATCGCGGTCCTCGGGGTCTCGATGGGAGGCGCAAGCGCCCTCAACGAAGCCGATCGCGACGAGCGGGTGGACGCCCTCATCATCGAGTCGACCCATGCGACGCTGGCCAACGCGATTCAGGCCCGTCTGAATCGGGGCGGCTCCCGCTGTCACTGCCCGGCAGCTGGGCCACATTGCTCGGAACGCTCATCAGGACGGGCGAGGATGTCAGCGCCGCTGATCCAGTGCAGGCAGTGGGTCGCTTCGACGAGCGTCCGATCCTGCTCATCAGCGGTGGAGCCGACGAGTCCATCGGCGCTGACGACGCGGCCAACCTGCTGGCAGCTGCCGAGGCAGCGGGGTCGCCCGCCTCGCTCGAGGTCTGCGCCGATGCCGGTCACGCCCAGTCTGATGACGCATGCGCGGGAGACTATCGCGGCTGGGTGCTAGGCTTTCTCGAGCGCTATCTGGTGGCCGCCAGCTGAAGCGCGGCCCGCCTGATTCTGCCGGCCAACCCGAGGTATCGATCTCCGATGACCATGGCTCCATCCGACGCCGACGCGCGTTTCGACCGCACCATCGATCGCTGGTTCCGCGACCAGCTGGCCATGCGGCCCGAGACCGCGACTCACTTCGGCATCCACGACCATGACGGTGACCTTGCACCCGGCGGCCGAGACGCCGTTGACGAGGAGGTGGCCTTCTTCCGGCGCACCATCGACGAGCTGTCGGCCATCGACGCATCCGCGTTGAGCCACGAGCGTGCGCTCGATCGCGATCTGGCCATCCACCAGGCGCGACTCGGGCTGTACTGGCAGACGGAGTATCGGACCTGGGCCGGGTCATCCGAGGGGGCCGGGCACATCGGCGAGTCGCTAATCCCGCTCTTCACGCGGGACTTCGCGCCACTGTCCGAGCGCATGGAGAACATCGCCAGCCGCCTGGAAGCAGCGCCGCGCTACCTGCTCGAGACGCGCGAACGCGTGACCGATCCCGTCCGGTTGTGGACCGAAATCGACCTCGAGTCGACGCAGCTGCTGCCCGGATTCCTCGACACCATCCTTGCCGCCTCCCGCTCGGAGGGCGCCGATCGGGCGCTGGACGCACGGCTGACCAAGGCGGTCGAGGCGGCCACGTCGGCCCTCGAGGAGCACGCCGCCTGGTTGCGCGATGACGTACTGCCCCGCGCGCACGCCGACTGGAAGGCTGGACCCGAACGCTACGAGGAGATGGTACGCCTGCGCGAGCTCGAGGCGACCGGTGACGAGATCCTGACGGTCGGCGAGGAGCTGCTGGTCAGCGAGCATGCCGCGCGTGAGGCGCTGCTGCCCGAGATCTGGCCCGGGGCATCGGCCACCGAGGTGGCGGACATCGTCAAGGACGACCATGCGAGGACCTTCGCCGAGTCGCTCGTCGAATACCGCGCCTCAATGGATACTGCCCGTGCATTCGTGGTCGAGCACGGCTTGGCCACGCCTCCGGACGAGGACCACCTCCACGTCATCGAGACGCCATCCTTCATCCGGCATGTCATCCCGTTCGCCACGTACTACGAGCCCGCCAAGTTCGACGCGCACCCGGTCGGGACGTACATCGTCACGCCTCCGAGCTCACCGGAGATGATGCGCGAACATAACCGTGCCTCGATCTCCAATACATCGGTCCATGAGGCCTATCCGGGGCATCACCTCCAGCTTTCCGCGGCAATCACCAACCCGAGCCTGGTGCGGCTCTTTTCCGGCGCGCCCGAGTTCGCCGAGGGCTGGGCCTTCTACTGCGAGCGGATGATGAAGGAGCACGGCTTCGATGCGACCGCCAAGGGCTGGTACATCGTCCACACCGATGCCATCTGGCGCGCGGTGCGCATCATCCTGGACGTGGCACTGCACCGGGGACTCATCAGCTTCGAGGATGCCGTCGAGCGGCTCATCGCCGAGACCGGCTTCGAGCGACCGGCCGCAGTGGCCGAGGTCAAGCGCTACACCTCGACTCCCACCTATCAGCTGTCGTACCTGTACGGCCGCCACATGATCGAGAAGCTCAAGGCCGATGTCTCCGCGCGCGAAGGCGCCGACTTCAGCCTGCGACGATTCCATGACACGCTTCTGTACGGAGGCACCATGCCGGTTTCGTACGCGCGCCGCCTGTTCGAGACTTCTTGATGAAGATCGTTGCCGCCTTCATCGGCCTGGCGCTGGTCGCCTGCGGGACCGATCCGTCGCCGACGCCGTCGGTGGCCTGTCCCACGGGGCCGCCCACATCGGTCTCGGCCCAGGCATCGCTCGAGGGCGCGGGCTTGGCGACGGTCACGGTCAGTGGCGCCGTTTCGGGTGAGTTCGCGTTCGAGCTGTACGGCGACGAAGCTCCGCTGGCCACGGCCAACTTCGTGGACCTCGCCCGCTGTGGGTTCTACGACGACATCAAGTTCCACCGCGTCCTTTCCGGCTTCGTCATCCAGGCCGGGGACCCGGAAACGGCCAATCACGACGTCGACTTCGAGGAGATGGGCCGCGGCGGGCCAGGATACGAACTCGAGATCGAGCCTGTGGCGGAAGGCCTCGCCTATGACCCCTATTCGGTGTCGATGGCCAACAACCAGCGCTTCGCCGGCAGCCAGTTCTTCGTCGCCCTGGATGACCTCGACGAGGCGCTGCGCCAAGCCGGTGTTTACACCATCTTCGGCCAGGTCACGTCCGGGACCGATACCGTCGACGCCATCGCCGCCGTCCCGGTCAATGACCCGCGCATCGGCGTCCCCGTGGACGCGGTGACCATCGACTCCATTGTCATCTCCGCTTCGGCGCCCGAGGAGTAGCCTGTCGTCGAAGGTCCTCTGTCACCAGTAGCGACACTGAGTCCCCACAAAGCGGTTCGCAGTGTAAAGGAATCTAAACCTCGAAAACCTTGTCTAAAGGGAACAGGCGGTCTATTCTATCGATGCTGTTCGCACAGCGATTCACTACTGGTCGCAAGGCCATGGGTAGGTTTGGGTTAGGGTAGTGCGGGCAACCGTGCGTGAAAGATGCCCTTGCGGTTAGCGAATCCGGCAGCAATGAAGGCCCCCGCTTCGGCGGGGGCCTTCGTCTTTGTCTGACGTTGATCTAGGGGCGTGACGCCACCGAACGCCCCGTGTACCATGCCTCTCGGCCCAGGACGGCCGACTCCCGAACACACCCCGCGCGCCGGTAGCTCAGTGGATAGAGCGTCGGCCTCCGGAGCCGAAGGTCGCAGGTTCGAATCCTGTCCGGCGCGCCAATACAAGAGGCCTAAGGTCTAGCGGAGCACAAAACGAGGCGAAATCCGGTCCCTCGTTGACCGCTCCAACAGCAAGCACTATGCTACTAGACCTTAGGCCTCGACAATACGAGGCCGCATGGAGGGATAGCTCCAATGGCCAGTAGAACCGCTACCGCGACCCGCTCCGGGAAGCCTCCGGATCCCGAGCTCGGCTCGACTTCGCCGCCGATCTCCGGCCGTCTCCTGGACTCCTACGCGCGCTCGATCCGGACGAGCCGCTCCGATGCGACCGTCGATCGCGTCTACATCCCCGCCGTCGAAGGGCTCGCGAAGTACCTCGCGACGATCGGCCATTCCGGCCGCGTCGGCGCCATCCGTCGCGAGCACGTCGAGGCATTCCTCCTGGATCTCCGGGAGCGACCGGGACGCAAGGGCCAGCCGATGAGCCCGGCGACGATCTCGAAGGTCTACCGCGCGCTCCGTCCGTTTTTCGGCTGGCTCGTCGAGGAGGACGAGATCGACGCCAATCCGATGGAGCGCATCCCCCGCCCGCGCGTCGAGGAGAAGCACAAGACGCCGCTTACCGGCGACGACTTCGAGCGCCTCCTCGCGACCTGCTCCGGCAAGACCTTCGAGGAGCGCCGGGATACGGCCATCATCCGACTCCTCGGATCGACCGGCATGCGCCGCGGCGAGCTCGAGGGACTCACCGTGGATGCCGTCGAGCTCGACCGAGACGGCGGGCGCGCCTACGTCGAGCCGCGAACCTCGAAATCGAAGCGCGGCCGATACGTCGCGTTCGGCCCGAAGACGGCGACGGCGATCGACCGCTACCTCCGCATGCGAGCGGCGCATGAGCTCGCGCATCGGCCGGAGCTCTGGCTCGGGACGCGCGGCCGCGGACCGCTCGCGGGCGGCGCCTTCCTGCTCATGCTCCGGCGCCGTGGGAAGGCGGCCGGGATCCCGAACCTCCATCCGCATCTCTTCCGCCATACCTTCGCGCATGACTTCCTCCGCCGCGGCGGCTCGGAGGGCGATCTCATGCAGCAGACCGGCTGGAGAGATCGGGCGATGGTGGGCCATTACTCCGGTGCCCTAGCCTCGGAGCGGGCCCAGGAGGCCGCTCGGCGCCTAGATCCGATGGAGGACCGCTAATGGCCCGGAAGCGGATCTACTGCGGCTCCTGCAACTCCTTCGTGCGCCCGGTGCCGATAGCATACGGCTACCCGCTACCCGAGACGGAGGAGCGGGCTCGGCGCGGGGAGCTCGTCCTCGGCGGATGCATCCTCGAGCCGGACGCTCCGCGCTTCGCATGCCCGCAATGCCGCGCGTCGATCGAGCTCGACGAGCTCGCTATCCCGAACCGGCTGGACGGCGACGGCGGGGAGGAGCGGATCCATCGCATGTTCGCCGCGATAGGTACAGAACGCGATGTCTGAGTCGACGATAGTCGCGATCGTGGTCGGCGTCGGCGTCCCGATCGCGACCTTCGTCTTTACCTACCTGACGAACCGCCAGAGCGCGGACCGCGAGGCCGCCCGCGACGAGCGGAAGATGGGCCATGAACGCCGACTCGCGCACGAATCCCGGATCCACGGCTGGCGCTCGGAGGCGTACCGCGATCTCCTCCGCGTCCTCCAGCGGACGCGCGTCGTAATCGAGATGACGATGCCGGTCCTCGACGAAGGGCAGAAGCCGCCGGATCCGCCAACGGACGCGGAGCAGGACGCGATGGAGGCGGCGGTCGCGGCCTACGGGAGCGCGGACGTTCGGGAGCGGCTCGAGGCGGTCCGTCGGACGCGGAACGAGTTCTTCTACGGCGTCCACGACTACCGCCGGGCGCAGGCGCAGGGCGAGAGGCCCGGCGCGAAGGATCAGATCGAGCTCTATCGGCAGGTCGAGGACAAGCGGCGGCAGTACCGCGCGGAGCACGAGGCGATCCGCGCCGCCGTCGCGGCGGAGCTCCAGGAGCTACGGGCCGACTCGTAGCCTTCGACCTTCGGCCTCTACCAGCCGAGATCCTAGAGACGCCAGAGATGGCCCGTTCCGCGCTCGGAACGGGCCCTCGCGCTACGTCCGGCCTACGGTCGAGCGCGAGATCGGGCGCCTCGTCTCGGCGGCTATCGCGTACGTCGCTGGACGCTCGTCGCCGGTCGCGGTAACGACGGTCGATGTTGCATTTGCAACATCGCGAAGGCGTCGAACCGTATCGGCGCCGACGCCTGCTACCTTCGCGATCTCCGTATTCGGGAGCCGCGCGGCATTGTAACTATCTGCTAGGATCGGCGTAACGACGAACGTTCGCAGGAGACGGACGGGGAATCGGCCTCTTTCGAAGGGAGTACCTACAGAAAGTAGGTTCTTCCGCTATGTCTCCTGGTTCTAATCATGACGCTCGAGGCCGTCTTGGCGGCCGCGCGCGGAATGCCCTCCAGCCCGGCGGTCCCGATCGCATGGGCCATGCCCGCGCCGCGGTCCTCCGCAAATTCGAGGCGGCCGTCGAGGCCGTGGAGGCTGGCCTCCCGCGCGACGAGCTCCGTAAGCGCGCCGAGCGGCTTCGCGCCGCATGGCTTACCGCCGTCGGCTACCAGGCCGGGCGGAAGCGGCGCGGCCAGGCCGTCCAATCTCTCGAGCTCGACGCATGGCTCGCCGAGCGCGTAGCCGTCGTCACAAGGGACGCGAGTACCTCCGCGCAACAGGCGCGAACGGCCGCGCGAGCGGCCGTAGGGACGAAGAACGGGACCGCCTCCCTGGTTCCCGAGGCGATCCCGTCGGAGGAGCGCGGCTATGGATCCGCGCCGTCTCCAGAGGAGGAGCGCGATGCAACCGCGCCGACTCCGTAGCTCGAATCCTAGCCGATGCCGACCGGCGGAGCGGCCATGACGGCCCGCGAATACGTCCGCCTCTACTCGGCGCTCGCCATCTCGCCGAAATGGGGAGCTCTCTCATGGGAGGAACGCGGCGTCTGGACGTCGCTCCTCGCCTACTGCGGCCTCCGCAACGAGGAGACGCTCTCGATCGACGAGGCGGCGTTCTACCTCCGCGCGAAGCGTCCGGCCGTCGAGCGCGTCCTCGAGGCTCTCGTCCAGGCGGGATGGCTCGACCGGCTCGACGATGGACGGCTCTCGGTGCATGACTGGCGCGACTGGCAGCCGGTCTATCGCGGACCGAGCGATCTCCCCGAGGAGAAGGCGCGCCGGGAGCGGGAGCGGTACCACCGTCGGAAGGCCTCTGGCGACAACCTGCGACAACCTGTGAATAGTGCGATAGAGGAGAGGAGAGTAGAAGAGAGTAGAAGAGACTCTCGCGCGGGCGCGCGAGGGAGAATCTCTCCGGAGAGTACGAACGGAAGCGAGCCCGTCCTCGGCATCGTCCCGGACCATCCGCGCTACCCGGTCGCGGTCCTCCTCGGCGGTCGGTTCCGTTGGCGCGCCGTGACCGACGCGCAATGGGAGAGGTTCTCGGAGCTCGTAGACAACGAGTACCCGAGCGGCACGACGAAGGGCAGGGATCCGCGGGACGGCTGGCGCTGGCTGGCGGATAGTCTCGACGCTCTGCCGAAGGACGCCGGAGATCCGATCCGCGCCTTCCTCGACCAGTACAACCGCGAGCTCGGAGAGCGACGGGCCGGGCCATGAGCGAGCCGACGCCGGACGAGGCGGCCGAGATGAACCGGCGGATCCGCGACGAGATCCAGCGCACGGAGCGGGCGGAGCTCCTCGAGCGGTCCAGGTCGCAGGAGATCGCCGAGAACCGGCGGCGCGCGACGCAACGTATCGTCGATCGCCTCGCACGACGCGAAGGCGGTTCCGAATGACGACCGTCGGCTACCGCGGTCGGCGCTCCAGGCGGCCGCAAATCGGACCCGCTCGGCCGGGATCCGTGCTCACCGTCCCGACGTGGGCGCTCCGCATCCTGCAACGGGCCGAAGGTCGAGGCCCGGTCGAATTCCGCGAACGCGGCGGCCGCCTGCAATTCCGAACCGATCCCGAGGCCGCATGGCGGCCGATCGAAGACGTGGCGGACCTACTCCGTCCCGTCCAGCTAACCGCGGCGCTCGGCGCCGAGAAGGAGATCCCGCAATGAAGACGAACCTCCGAGCGCCGCGCGACTATGGGCCCGCCGCTAACTTCCTGGAGAGCGCCGACGCGGCAGGCGTCGAGCTCCCCGATGAGATCCTCCGCGCCCGGCGCGCGGTCGAGGCGAGCGCGGAGCATCGGCGCAGGGCGGAGGCCGCCTGGACCGACATCGACCCGCTTGGCGTCGCCGAAGAGCTCGCCGACGAGCTCGCCGAGGCGGCCATAGCGGGACTCCCGCTCGACGATGCCGCCGCCTTCGAGCGCGTCGATCGTGCCGAGCGCGAGCGGCGGACGTCCGAGCTTCGCGTCAAGGTCGCGAACGGCGTATCGGAGCGCGTCTGGCGCCATCTGTCCGGCGCCGTCATGAGCCGTAAGGACGAGCTCATCGTCTCTCGCCTGCGGCCGGTCCTCGAGGCCATCATCGGCGACGTGCGGCGACTGGCAGGCGAGCTCGGAATCCAGCCGGGCTCCGGGATCGACGCGGAGAGCGTCGTCGGCGACGCGAAGCGCGGGAAGGCTTACACCGCGCTCCTGGACGCGAACCGTCGCTACGGATCGCTCCTCGCGGCACGGCGCCATCTCAACTACGGCCAGGAGCTACCCGGCGAGGAGCTCGCATGGCTCCGCAACGCTCCGGCCATCTGGAAGGCGCTCGGCTCGGATTGGGCATACCGGCGGCAGGCGGTCCGGCGGCCGTGGCCGGAGGACTCGTTCGAGCAACTCATCTGGAGCGCGACCGCGACCGATCCGCGCCCCGAGCCGTGGATCCCTACGGACGACGAGCTCGAGGCTCGGCGCCAGGAGGTCGCGGTCCGGCTCACGGAACGCGCGCAGGCCGGAGGCGTCTTCGTCGGCGGCGGCGGAATGCGAGGCTAGGCCGATGCCCCATGCGGATCCGGACGAGCGGCGGCGATGGGACCGGATGCGGAAGCGCCGGGAGCGGCAGGGACGTGCGGGCGGACGGGCGGACGGGTCGCATCCGGTCGGCCTCGTCGTCGTGCTCGACGGGCCTGCCGGTCCGGTGCGCCTGCGATCCTCGACCGAGATCCTCGAGATCCTGGAGGACGAGGTAGGACGCTTCCGCAAGAGCGACGAGATGAGCCCCGGCGATCGGCTGCGAACGATCGGCTACGCGCTCGGCGTCGCGGCGCGGCTCCTGGAGGTCGGACCGCTCGAGGAGCGGCTCGCGGCGCTGGAGGAGGCGATCGAGGAGCGGAGGCGGACCGGATGAGCGACCTCGAACGGCGACTCGGCGCGCTGGAGAAGCGGCTCCTCCCGTTGCGAGCCGCGGCGCCGCTCCGGCAGGACGTCGAGATCCGCGATCCGGAGAAGATCCTCGCCGTCTACCGGCGCCTGTATCTGTCCGGCGGCCGCGAGCTCGTCGGGAGCGTCTTCCTCTCGGTCCAGCCCGACGAGCCGCTCCTGGACGAGCTCCTGCGGGCGCTGGATAAGCTCGAGCTCGTCGACGAGGCCGAGCGGCTCGCCGGCGGCGGCGGCGGGAGGTAGACCGGCGGGCCCGATCGAGGGATCCCTCGCGACGACCGGGCCCGCTCCGCGGAGAGGGGATGCGATCCCTACCGGCAATTCTAGACCCTCGACCGTGGGCCATCTCCCGGAAATGGCCGGATTCGACGGTCGCGCCGAGCACGAATGGCGCGCCGCAAGAGCGCCGAAGACAAGGGCCGAAGGTGTAGCAATGGCCCGGCGGGGATAGCCGCCGGGCCGACGCGATCATAGCGATAAGCGGCCAGTAAGCGGCCAGTAAGCGGCGCTCGCTACGCTCTGATCGGGCCGCGCTCTGTTGCAGCGGCGGGCATCGGATCGCCGACGACCTAGAGCGAGCGGCGGACGACGAGACCGGCTGGCATCGCGGCCTTTCCGCGCGCGCAGTTGCATAGTGCCGATACTCTTCCTCGGTGAAGACGAACGCCCTCTACTACGGCGACAACCTCGACATTCTCCAGCGCTATGTCGATTCAGAGAGCGTCGATCTCATCTACCTGGATCCGCCGTTCAACTCGAACCGCGACTACAACGTCATCTTCCGCGACGAGTCCGGGCGGCGAAGCGACGCGCAGATGCTCGCGTTCGAGGACACCTGGCATTGGGGACCGGGCGCCGAGGAAACGTATGCGTATCTAACAAACACCGGGCGTCATCACGGCGCGGTGCCGGACCGCGTTAGCGCCCTCATAGCTGCGCTCCGCAAGGGAATCGGCGCCAACCAGATGCTCGCGTACGTCGTCGAGATGGCGGTACGCCTAGTAGAGCTTCGCCGAGTCCTCAAGCCGACCGGATCCCTCTATCTGCATTGCGACCCCACGGCGAGCCACTACCTCAAGATCATCCTGGACTCGATCTTTGGCCCGGAACGGTTTCTGAACGAGATCATCTGGAAACGGACGCATGCCCACGGCGCCAGACGGCGATACGGAGCCGTCCACGACGTCCTCTTGGTCTACACGAAGTCGGACGACTGGACATGGAATCCGGTACCCGTCGAATACACGGACCAATACAAGGAGTCCTTCTTCAAGGGCACCGATCCAGACGGCCGCCGGTATCGGGCGACGATCCTCACCGGGTCGGGTACACGGACGGGCGAATCCGGGAAGGCCTGGAGGGAGATCGACCCGACGGCGATCGGGCGCCATTGGGCAATACCCGGATACGTTCGCGAGCTTCTGCCGAATCCGAAGGCTGGCGTCCTTGAGGCGCTCGATGCAATGGACGAAATCGGGCGGATCCTATGGCCCGCGAAGCCGGGCGGGACGCCTTCCTTCAAGCAGTATCTAAATGACTTCGACGGCTCTGCTCCTCAAGACATATGGAGCGATATCCGACCGATCGGATCTCATGCTGCCGAGCGGCTCGGCTACCCGACCCAGAAACCCGTCGAGCTCCTGGAGCGCATCATCCAAGCCTCCTCGAATCCAGGTGACCTGGTACTGGACCCATTCTGCGGCTGCGGTACCGCGGTAGTCGCGGCCCAGAAGTTAGGTCGGCCGTGGATGGGAATCGACATTACCTACCTCTCTATCGCGGTCATGCGGGCCAGATTGAAGAAGTCGTTCCCGGAGCTCGAGGAGATCGAGATCGTCGGGCAGCCAACGGAGGTTGCTGGCGCCCGCGCGCTCGCCGAAGGGCCGAACGGCCGCTACCAATTCCAGTTCTGGGCTCTAGACCTCATCTACGCCGAGCCGGTTGGCGGAGTAGAGAAGAAGGGCGGCGATCGGGGGATCGACGGAATCATCACCTTTACGGACGCTAACCATGAGCTCCAGAGCGTCCTCGTCTCCGTCAAGAGCGGCCACGTCAACCCGTCGATGATCCGCGATCTCAAGGGAACGATGGAGCGCGAAGGCGCGGCGATGGGCGTCTTCTTGACGCTCGAGGAGGCGAGCAAGGAAATGCGGACGGAAGCTTCTACGGCGGGCGTCCACCATTCCGACCTCTGGAACCGGGACTATCCGAGGATCCAGATCCTCACCATTCGCGAGCTCCTCGAAGAAGGCAAGAAGGCCGACCTCCCGCCGTTCGTTGTCTCGACCTACAAGCAGGCGTCACGAATGAAGGGCGGGCCTGACTCGGTGCAGCCGAGCGTATGGGATTCCGCCAAGGAGACCGGCTAGGGCGCTAGACCGTGGGCCATCCGCTACTATGGACCCGACCCGGAGCGTAACAATCGGCCGCGCACTATGAGATGGCGGGGAGGCCTCCGGAGCCGAAGGTCGCAGGTTCGAATCCTGTCCGGCGCGCCAGATTCGTGATCGTGGGTGCCCTGTATGATGGGCGCCCAATGCCATCGACGCCCTCTGGGCGAGTGACGATATCCGGGGGAGTCATCGTCGGGAGGCCTATCGTGCCGCGCGAATCCACGACGGCCATGGAGGAGAAAACATTGAAGCACCTGCGACTTATGGCAGCGCTCATCGCGATGATGGTGTTCGCGGTGGCCTGCACCGGCGGCGGAGACGGATCTCCGAGCGCCGATGCCGATGACAGTGGCGAGCCGATGGAGAGCATGCCGATGGAGAGCATGCCGATGGAGAGCGCCGGCGCCGAGGCGCCCGAAGAGCTCGTCATCGGGTTCGTTCCCTCACGTGAGGCGGACGCGCTGGTAGAGACCATCCAGCCGGTAGCCGACTACCTGAGCGAGGCGCTTGGCATGCCAGTATCCGGCGTGGTAACGACCGACTACACCGGCCTGGTCACCGCCATGGAGAGCGAGCAGGCGCACATCGGCGCATTCGGTCCCTTCTCACTGCTCCAGGCACGCGATCGCGCTGGCGCGGAGATCATTCTCCAGTCTGAGCGCTTCGGTAGCGCCACCTATCACACCCAGTTCATGACCAACGACCCGGACAAGTACTGCGATGACGAGCCTGTTGTCGTGGACGAGGAGAGCGGGTGGATGAACTGCAACGGCACCGCCGACGCCGATGAGGGTCCGGTCGCAGTCGAGAAGCTCGCCGAGATCGAAGAGGGCACGACGGTAAGCTTCGTCGAGCAGGCCTCCGCCTCCGGCTACATCTTCCCGGCCACGATCTTCATCGCGCAGGGCATCGACCCGGAGACAGGAATCGATCCGATCTTCGCCGGTGGCCATGACAGCTCCGTGATCGCGGTCTGCGAGGGTGATGCCGAGGTCGGTGTCGCATTCGACGATGCGCGCGGGGCGGCCGAGACCGACTGCGATATCGCCAGCAACGTTGTGGTCTTCGCCTACGGTCCGGAGATCCCGAACGACGGTTGGGCTGTCCTTGGCAGCCTGCCCGACGACCTGAAGGAAGACATCAAGCAGGCGCTGCTTGACTACGCCGCCAGCGACGAAGGTGCCGCTGTCCTGCAGGAGATCTACGAGATCGACAATCTCGTCGAGGCCGACCAGGATGCATTCACCATCGTCGAGGATGCCGCGCGCGAGCTCGGCATCGAAGGCGACTGATCGACTAGCCGAACGGGCGGGCCCAGCACGGGTCCGCCCTTTCGCTTTTCGCCCATGATTCGCTTCGAGAACGCATCGGTCACCTATCCCGGCGGCGTCCATGCGTTGAAGAACCTGACCCTCGAGATTCCCGATGGCCAGATGATGGTCATCGTGGGCCTGTCGGGCGCCGGGAAGTCGACTCTCATTCGGGCGATCAATGGCCTCGTGCCGCTGACCGGCGGGGACCTGACCATCGACGGCGTCAGCGTGCCTGGCGCCAAGCCGAAGCAGCTGCGCGAGATCCGCAGCCGGATCGGCATGATCTTCCAGACGTTCAACCTCGTGAACCGCACCACGGTGCTCAACAACGTCCTCATGGGCCGACTGCACGACGCGGGCACCATGCGGTCACTGCTGGCCTGGTATAAGCCCGCGGATATCGAGATCGCCATGCGCGCGCTCGAACGAGTCGGGATCGTCGAGAAGGCGTACGTCCGCGCCAGCAACCTGTCGGGCGGCCAGCAGCAACGCGTCGGCATCGCCCGCGCGCTGGCACAGGAGCCGAAGATCATCCTCGCCGACGAGCCTGTCGCAAGCCTCGATCCACCAACCAGCCACGTGGTCATGCGCGATCTTCAGCGCATCAACCGCGAGCTCAACATGACGACGATCATCAACCTCCACTTCCTCGACCTGGCCAAGGTGTACGGCGAGCGGATCATCGGCATGCGCGCGGGCGAGCTCGTGTACGACGGGACCGGCGACAAGGCGGACGAGAACGTCTTCCGCGACATCTACGGTCGCTCACTCACCGCCGATGACCTGATGGGCGAGGCGGCCGCCGCCGGATGACTGCCGCGACCGCGCCGCGCGTCGCGCGCCCGAAGCGGCCGTCGCGCTCGTTCGTCGGTTTGCTCGCCTTCCTCGTCTTCGCTGTCATCACCTGGTGGGCGGCCAGCGAGGAGTACGGGCTCAACTTCGACATCCCCGAACTCCTGACCAACCTGACGCGCGGGGCCGACATCCTGGCCGAGTTCTGGCCGCCCGACTTCAGTGTCGTGTCGCGCACGATCGCCCCGCTGCTCGAGACCGTCCAGATCGCGGTCATCGCGTCGCTCATCGGTTGCTCCCTGGCCCTGCCGATCGCATTCCTGGCCTCTCGGGTGACCGCACCGAACCTCGTTGCCTACATCCTCGACCGCAGCATCCTGAGCGTGGTGCGTGCGCTGCCAGACGTTCTGTACGCGATCATATTCGTCGCCGCGCTCAGCATCGGGCCGCTGCCGGGCATTCTCGCGTTGATCCTGTTCAACATCGCGGTGGTGGCCAAGCTGCTTTCGGAGACCGTCGACGGGGTTGACCAGGGCCCGATCGAGGCAGCGCGCGCCACCGGCGCCAATCGGCTCCTGACCGTTCGCTGGGCAGTGCTTCCCCAGGTGCTCCCCAACTACGTTGCGTATTCCCTTTACGCCTTCGAGCTCAACATCCGGGCGTCGGCCGTGTTGGGCATCGTCGGCGCCGGTGGCATCGGCAACCTCATCAACGAGTTCCGCCGATTCTTCCAGTACGACGCGCTGATGGTGGTGGTGATCGAGATCCTCGTGCTCGTGATCATCGTCGAGTGGATCTCGATCTGGCTGCGCCGGAGGCTCGTGTGACACGCACGCCCGTCAGCCGTCCGTCGAAGCCATCGCAGCGGACGAAGCACATCGCGACGGCGTTGGTCGTCCTCGTCGTGGTCTGGGCGACGCTCACCGTGGACGTGAGGATCGAGCGGCTTCCCGACCTGCCGGCCGATCTCGTGCGCATCTTCGGCCGCCTGTTCCTCGAACCCGGACCCGAGTGGTCGTACTTTCCCACGGCATTCGAGTACATGATGGAGTCGATCCAGATCGCGTGGCTCGGGACGATCATCGGTGCCATCCTGTCGCTTCCGTTGGCGTTCTTCGGCGCCAAGAACATCACCAGCGGCCTGGTTTCGAACATCATCCGGCAGCTGCTGAACGCGATCCGTGCCATTCCCGAGATCCTGGTGGCCGTCGTCATCTTCATCCCGATGGTCGGACTCGGCGCCTACCCCGGCATGCTCGCCATCGGCGTCCACTCGGTCGGCACTCTGGGCAAGCTGAGCGCGGAGGTCATCGAGGGCATTAACCCCGGGCCCGTCGAAGCCGCCCGCGCCACCGGCGGCCGTCCACTACAGATCCAGCGCTGGGGCGTGCTGCCGCAGGTGCTGCCGGAGATCGTTGCGTTCTGGCTGTACCGCTTCGAGATCAACATCCGCGCATCGGCCATCCTGGGCGCCGTCGGCGCCGGTGGCATTGGCGAGGCGCTCGTTCAATCGCTCCTGTACCGTCGCTACGACCGCGCCGGCATGGTCATCATCGTGGTCATCGTGGTGACGATCCTCATCGACACTGCATCCGGCTGGCTTCGACGCCGCATCATCGAGGGAGCTCCGGGCGCGACCGCCACCGAGGACCGCAGCTTCGCCGTGGCACGAGCCGACACCGACTTCGGCTGATCAGGAGCGACGCCAAATCACCGGAGCCAGTTGGACCACCGCGGCGCCTCCGGCCGCCAGGAATAGGCCGATGAGTTGGAGCGGTCCCAGTTGCTCGCCCAGGAAGACGATCGCAAGGACCGCGATCTGGATCGTCATGGTGTTGTTCACCACGCTCGAATCGACCGCGGTCAGCGTGCGGAGCGTGTGATTCCAGAGCGTGAACGCGAAGGCCGTATTGACCAGCGCCAGCCACCCGATGATGAGCGCCCCGGCCAGATCAAGGCCAGGCCAGCCCTCGAGCACCACGCTCACGCCCAGGAGGACCACGCCACCCACCGCCATGCTCGACGCCGTCAGGCCGATGGGACCGCCGAGCCGCGCGGTCGCGTCGCGGGCCAGCCCCCGACCCAGGTGCGATGAGATGGCTGCGGCGGCTACGCACACGGCGGCTGCCACCAAGCCGATGCCGGCATCGGCGTCAAGCTCGAACGGCCCGAAGTAAAGCAGCGCGCCGAACGTCAGCAGACCGATGCCGCCCGCCTGTCCGATCGTCGCGCGCTCGGCGCCGCCCGCCAGCGCCATGAACGCGACCCATACCGGGATCGATGACAGGATCAGGCTGACCGCGGTCGCCGGCAGGACGGCCAGGGCCGCGAACTGCGCTCCCTGCGCCACGGCCACGAACAGGAGGCCGTAGATGGCGACCCGACCGATGAGGCGTCCGCCCACCGGCGTCGCGCGACGCGCCGTGCGCATGGCACGGATCCCGAACGGCAGCAGAATGAGCGCCGCCACGGCGTATCGCAGACCGGCGAAGGACAGTGGCTGGAGGTCCAAATCGTCCAACCCGATCTTGACCAGGATCCAGGACGTCGACCACAGGAACGTGACGAGCAGCGCCTGGAGCACCGCCAGCGCATGCTGACGGCCGGTTCGCGGGTCGGCGAGCATCGGTCCGGTCAAAGCCGGCCACCTTAGCACGGGCTGCCGACACGCCTGGCGCCGAATATCGACGAATCCTGGCCCGGGACCCTCACAGGCCGCGAGTCACCGATTATTCGGTCAGCACCTGGCGTGAGGGTGGCCCCGAGCCACCCCTTGTGCCGGCCGTCGGCCGATATATCGATGATCCGTGGCCTAGCAAGGCCTCAGGGCCAGTAAACCGCCGATATAACGACGGCCCGCCAACCGAGCGCGCGATGAAGCAGTGAGGACGGGCGCGATCCGGCATCATCGGTCCATGCAGGAGATAACCGGCGGAGCTCAGCTGCAGCGGAGGGACCGGCGCGCGCGCGAGGAAGAGGAGGCGCGCCTCAGTTCGGCCGCGACCCGTTCAGCGGAGAGTCGCGGACGCGAGCGCCCCGAGGAGCCGGACGAGTTCCGGACGGCGTTCGAGCGTGACCGGGATCGGATCATTCACTCAAAGGCCTTCAGAAGGCTGAAGCACAAGACACAGGTCTTCCTCAACCCCGAGGGCGATCATTACGTCACGCGCCTGACGCACACGATGCAGGTGACGCAGGTCGCCCGCGCCCTGGCGGCGGCACTCGGCCTCAACGAACGCTTGGCGGAGGCGATCGCGCTGGGCCATGACGTCGGGCACTCGCCCTTCGGGCACACCGGGGAGGACGCACTCAGCCCGTATTTCAATCCCGATGAATGGCACCATGCGGCCCAGAGCGTGCGCATCTTCGAGATTCTCGAGGACGCAAACCTGACATGGGAGGTGCGCGATGGTATTCGGGCCCACTCCTGGAAGATCGATCCGCCGCCCGCTACCGCGGAGGCCTTCTGCGTCCGTTTCGCCGATCGGATCGCGTACCTGGCGCACGACGCGCTCGACGCGGTGCGCGCCGGCATCCTCGATCGCGACGCCTTCCCGCCGGCATTCACCGAACGCTTCGGCGAGCCCGGACGGCCGTGGATCAACAGCATGATCAACGCGGTCGTGGATGAATCCCTGCGGACCGGCGCAGTGCGCATGGACGACGACACGCTCGCCGTCATGAATGAGCTGAGGAATTTCATGTTCGCGAACGTCTATCAATCGGCAGAGCAGCAGCGCCAGCAGCAGCGCGCCATCGCGGTCATCCGCGACCTCATGGATTGGCACCTCGCCAACGCGGACGAGATCCCCGCCAGCTACCGACAGGCCGATGCCTCACCCCAGACGCAGGCAGCCGACTACATCGCCGGCATGACAGACCGATACGCCCTCGCCACCCACGACCGCCTCTTCCGCCCGAGCCTGAACTCTAGCGGAAGATGCGCAGCGCCTTTGGGCGGACCTCGAACGTGACCGGCGTGAAGCCGATGGTCGTGCCGTCCGCGTGCGCGGGCAGAGCACGGCGCGTCCCCTCGATCGTCACGCGCTGACCCTGGTGTGAGCTGATCCGCGGCTCACGCCGCGGTCGACGCCGCGCCACCGAGAGGAAATGGCGGATCACGTCGAGGCGGGTCATCCCGCGGAAGACGTCAACGTTGAGCAGCCCATCGGTCGGGTCGGCTGCCGTGGCGAGCGCGAACCCCATGCCGTGGTACGGACCGTTGCTCACGGTGACCGCCGGCGAGCCGGTGCGGTAGGCGGTGCCGTCGATGACGATCCGCATCGGCGTCCGGCGCCGTCGCATGCCGCGCACCAGCGCTCGCATGGCTGGCCACCAGCCGTGGCGCTCGGCCAGCTCGACCGCCAGGAATCCCAGGGCATCCACGCCTACTCCGGCGGCTTCAAAGAATGGTCGCCCCTCCTCGCCGGTGCGGACGACCCAGCCCGCGTCGACGCTGGTCGCATTTCCGGCACCGATGACATCGAGGGCCCCCTCCAGGGTCACCGGCACGCCGAAGCCGCGCGCCATGTTGTTGAAGCTGCCCATGGCCAGGATGCCGAGCGTCGCGGTTTCGTGTCCGACCAGGGCCGTCGCCGCGGCGCTCACCGTCCCGTCGCCGCCGGCGACGACGATGTCGTGTCCCGTGTCCGCGCCGTGGCGCGCGAGCTCGGCGAGATCGTCGCCCTGCACCAGCTCGCGGTGGCTCACCTCGAGGCCACGACGCTGGATGGCGTCGCACAGCGCATCGGCCGTGAGGAGAGCGGGATCGTCGGCGAGCCCCGGACCCGAACCGGGCTTGCCGCCGGCGACCGGGTTCACGAGCAGCAGGATCGGAGGTCGGGTCATTCGGTTCCTCGTTCATAGGCCTGGAAGGTATCGTCGCCGCAGTCGAGCACGATTCGGTCCGGCAGCGGCTCACCGCTGGCGACAGGCTCGCGCCCGGATTCGACCCACACGTCCCAGCGCGCAAGTCCGAACGAGACGGTGCCGGTTCGCTCGAGCGGTTCGGACACGCCGGGAAGCGCAGGCGTTGAGGCGGGCGAGCCGAGCAGATGATAGGTGGCCGGCTCATACGGCAACTGGTCGGGGCACTCGGCCGGTGCATCGGCGCGCCAGATGGCCGCCACCCCCACCGCCACGAAGACGGCGACCGCCAGCGTGCCGCAGCCGATCACGCGCCAGTTCATCCGCGCATGATTCCGAACTCGTCGAACTCACCGCTGGCCGGCGAACGCGAGGCATGGACGGCCTCGACTCGGGCGCCATCCGGACCGCGGCGGAGGCAGCGCTCGAGCACGTCAAGGTCGGCCGGGGCCCCTTCCGCGACGAGCTCGACGCCGCGTTCGTCATCGGCGTTCATGACCCAGCCGGTCAGCCCCAGCTGCGCTGCCTGGCGCCGAACCCACCACCGAAAGCCGACGCCTTGGACTCGGCCGGTGATGCGGGCCGTCATCCGCTCCGTCCTCACCGATCTCCCGAGGTGCGGTGCATCGGCCAGATGAGCATGGCGCCATCGAGGGCGAGCTTCGGTGCGGAATTCTGGCGCAACCCCTCGTGAACCCGCTCCAGATGTGAGGCCATCCGGATCAGCGGTCCGGTTCCCACGCGCGTCGCGACGTCGGTGAGCTCTGACTCGAGGGCAGCACTGAGAGCCAGCCCGACCCGGCCAGCGCCAGCCACGAGCAGGTCACGCGTCAATGACAGCCAGACCTCGACCAGCAGCAATGCCGCATCGCGTAGGACCGATGCCGGCGTGCGCGCCGTCTCCGCATCTGCGTCGCTGCCGGCCAACGCGGGCAGGGGCGCAACGCCGAGACGGGTCGTGTCATCGAGCAGGTCGCGCACGGCCGCGAAGCGATCGGCGCGCCCGCGACCGACCAGTGAGAGCAGCTCCGTCTGCGTCCGGTGACGCCAGTCGCGGAGCGCCTGGTGATCGGCATAGGCGAGGGCGGTCCCGACCAGACCGTTGGCGATTCGCGCGTACGCATCGGCTTCGACTGGCGACAGTCTGCGGTGATCCCGCAGGTACGCGCTGAGCTCCGCCCGCGGTACTGGGCCTACACGTAATACCTGGCAGCGCGAGCGGATGGTCGGCAGCAGCCGGCTTGGCTCATCGGCGACAAGAATGAATAGGTGACGGTCACTGGGTTCTTCGAGCGTCTTGAGGAGGGCGTTCTGAATCTGCTCGTTGGCGCGATCGGCACGTTCGATGAGCACGATCCGCCGGTCGGCGACGACCGGGGCGCCAGCCGCGCTGAGCAGCCAGCGGCGCGCGGCGGCCACGATGCTCTCGCCCGTGCTGCGGCCCTCACGCCAGGCCTCGGGCGAGCCGATGACCAGATCGGCATGCGTCCGAGCGCGCGCGTCTCGGCAAGCCCGGCAGCCATTGCATGGACGCGTCGCGAGTACGGGGTTGGCGCAGAACGCCAGCGCCAGGAGATCGTCCACGAAGGCGTCTTTTCCTGCGCCGGGAGCGCCCTGGACCAGCAGGCTCCGACCAAACCCACCGTGCGCGGCAGACTGACGTACGGCGCGGCGCGCGGTTGGCTGGCCCAGGCTGCGGAATCCCGGCTCTGTAGCGGCCTCGATCATGGTGGCGAGTATAGGGTTCGGTGCCTGCCCGACCCGCACGGGACACGGGGCAGTGGTGCATCGGGGCCAGTGGCACACTTCGTGCACCCGTAGCCACTGACCACCACGAGGAGAGAACCATGCCGACGAGCCCGGCGAAGGCGGCCGACGATATCACCGACAACATCAAAGCAATCATTGACCGCCTGGTCGATGCCAAGTTCACTCAGGAACTGACACAGCGCGGTCAGGACGTGGCCGGCATCATTGCCGACCGCGGATCAGACGTGGAAAAGCTGGCCAGCGAGGCCTGGAAGGACACGAAGCCGATGCGGCGCGACGCCGCGAAGCGCTTCTCCGACGTCACCGATGACGCGGCGAAGTGGTCCGACCACACGTGGCGCAAGTCGCTCCGACCCGCGCTGCGCGATCTGTGGAAGCAGCGAACCGTGGCCATCGGCGCCGCGGGTGCGGCGGTCCCCGCTGGACGCGAGCTCGTAGACTCCGCCGCCGTCCGCCTTGGACTGAAGCAGCGCGAAGAGCGCCACTGGGGCGCGTTCTTCCTCGGGCTCGTGCTTGGCGCAGCAGCCGGTGCGATCGTTGCCCTGCTGACCACTCCGAAGCGCGGCAGCGAGATGCGCCATGACCTCGGTGCTAAGGCCGACGAGGTGCGCCGCGAGGTGACGACCAAGGCCGATGAGATCGCCACGAAGGCCAAGGAGGCCGAATGGGTGCCCATCTTCCAGCGTGACGACGCGACCAACGGGCACGCGGACAACGCGACTGACGCCCTTGGCAGGACTTCGGACAATCTCGCCGATGCGGCCAGCGAGGCCGGGTCCGCCAGCGGGGAGGCTGCCGATAAGGCCTCCGCCGATACGGCCGAGGCGATCAACGAGTCGTTCGACTCCGTCGACCGCGAGTCCCGCACCTAGCGTTCCACGAAACGACGAAAAGGCCGGCCCACTGGGGCCGGCTTTTTTTGTTCCGCGGACGCGGGCGGGCGCCGGGGGTGACCTGGTCCGCGTTGGGTCATATGCCGTGCGGACGGGCAACAGGCGGGAAAAGTGCCCAGGACTGTCGATGTCTGAGCGTGCATACGACAAGTGAACCCGAGTTCTCTCGCCTAATGCCCGTCACGACGGCATTTGAGCGAACGTGGCTCCGTTCGGACTATTGCCGTGCCGGCGGGCATTTGGCCCTACTGCCGGCACGGGCGGCGGTCAGCTGGTGCTGCCGCTCCGGGGCTTGCGGGCCGTCCGGAAGCGGCCCCAGATCCCCTGCGGCTCGCCCTCGGCTCCCTCACCACCGTCGCCTGACGGAGCAGCCTTAGCCTTCGGCACGCGGGTGGATCGGCGCTTGGGCTTCTCCTCGGTGGCCGACTCACCGGCCGCCGTGGCCTTGGGGGTGCGGGTGGATCGGCGCTTGGGCTTCTCCTCGGGCGCCGGCTCCTCGGCGGTAGCCTCGGCCTTCGGGGTGCGGGTGGATCGGCGCTTGGGCTTCTCCTCGGGCGCCCGCTCCTCGGCGGTAGCCTCGGCCTTCGGGGTGCGGGTGGATCGGCGCTTGGGCTTCTCCTCCGCGGGCTCGGCGGATGCGGTCACATCCTGGGCCGGAAGGCCCAGCTCGGCGAGGGTGTCGGCATCGGCCTCCTCGAAGGTGTACTCGCGGTCGGAGTCGGCACCGTCGATCTGACTGAGATCATCGAACTCTTGCCACCTAACCTCGTCGCTGGCGGGAGCGCCCGGCGTCTCCTCGTCCTCGCGTCGTGACCGACCACGGCCGCGTCCACCGCGGCGTCGACGGCGACGGCGAGCCTGCTCGTCACCATCGGTGATCGTGTCGACTGGAGACGACGTCGAAGCCGGTGCGTCCGAAGCGGCAGCCACCACGGGCTCGACCACAGCCGGCTTGGCGGCGCTGCGACGGATGGGTGCGGCCCTGCCACGGCGACCGTCGCTGGCACCACCGGTCCTGAGTGCGGCGAGGGCCGCGGCGGCAACCGACGGCGATGCGTCGCGGAATCCGAACTCGGGGCTGACCTCCTTGGCCGGCATCTCGGGCGCGCTCATGCTGTCGCGCACGGCGCGTCCCTCCTTCCGGCTGATGGAGGCGACCTTCATGATGTCCATGAACTCATCGGCGACAGCAATGAGATCGGATGAGGTGTTCGGTTTGAAGCTGATGACCTCGCAGCGCACACCCTTGTCCTGGAGCGCCTTGATGGCCGGGGCGAAGTCGCCGTCGCCGGACACGATGACCGCGATGTCCATCCTATCCGCCAGGCGGAAAAGGTCGACCACGAGCTCGATGTCGAGGTTGGCCTTCATTCGGCCATCGCCAAACTTGCGGATGTCCTTGATGACCGGCTTGTAGCCGTTCTTGCCAAGGAAGTCGATGAATTTGCGCTGGTTCTCATTTTCCGGGTCGAGCCCGGTGTATGCGTATGCGCGAATGAGGTCGCGCCCCTTGGTGGCGTGCTTGAGGAGGGCGACGTAGTCGACGTCGACATCCTGGCCTCGAGCCGCGTAGTACATGTTGGCGACGTCAACGAACATCGCCACGTTCTTGCTCACAGGTTGAGCTTCTCCTGAGTGTGTTTGATATGGCCGATGCGGGTGCGAGGGGTCAGCCGATGCTTCGACCCAGACTTCGTCCGCGGCTCGTGAACCCCAGCCGCTTCCAGAGCGACGGTTCTGCGGATGCCAGCGGTTCGGAAACCTCCACGCGCGTGCAGCCCTTGTTTCTTGCCGAGGTGGCGAGGTGCTCGACGATCTCGTCGGCGATCCGACGCCTGTCGGCGGCCTCCAGCACCGGCGCTCGCGCGACTCCCAACTCGTCGATGACACCGACGAAGGGACCCGATCGCACCGAGGGCCTCAGGGCGAGGACTCCGATCCCCACGACCTGCCGATCAACTTCCGCGGCGACAACCGTAGCGGAAGGGACGAAGAACAGGTTACGCAGATAATCGGCGTCGTCGCGCCCGGCCTCGGGATCGGCGCCGCCAAGCGCAAGAATGCGGATTGCGGCGTCAAGATCGGTGAGTCGGGCGTTGCGGACGTGAACCTCCACGAAGGCCTCTCGGGAGCGATTCGCAGCGAGCGTGCTGCTGACGACCCGACGGAGGATACCACGGATGGCCGTATGAACCTTCTGGTACGAACGGCACTACTCTTGACGATGTCGCGCAAACCTATTGCGCCGCACCTTCGGGCGCCGGTATGATGCCGCGCACCTTTGATACGCCGGGCCCTCGCATGCGCGAAATCCCCCGAGCACACCATGGAGGAGAGAGAACGGATGCAGAAGTACACGCGATGGAGCGCCATCCTGGTCGTGCTGATGCTCGCCCTTGCCGCATGCCAGAGTGACAGCGGTAGCAGCGGCGACCCAGGCACCAGCACAGACCCGGGCACCAGCACGGCTCCCGGCGAGAGCATGGCTCCCGGCGAGAGCATGGATCCCGGCGAGAGCATGGGCACCGGCTCGGCAGCCGACTGCGACGCCGATGAATTCGGTTGCATCGAGATTGCTGAGGGCGATCCAATGGTCATCGGCACCGCGCTTGTGATCAGCGGCGCCAACGAGACGCTCGGCACGGACAGCCAGATCGGCACCGAGGTCGCCCTTCAGTTCCGCCCCGAGATCGCCGGCCACGAGGTCGAGTTCGATCACCAGGACGACGAGTGCGGACCCGAGGGCGGCACGGCCGCCGCGCGCGCGCTGGTCTCAACCGAGAACATCGCCGCCGTCATCGGCACCAGCTGCTCGGGAGCCGGCGTTCCGGCCGCCGAGATCACCAGCGCCGAGGGCATCCTGCTGATCTCGCCGTCCAACACGGCACCGTCGCTGACCGCCGAGGACACGCACGAGCCGTTCTACGCGCGCACCGCGCACAACGACGAGATCCAGGGCGCGGCCATGGCGCAGTTCGTCTGCGAGGAGCTCGAGCTCACCACGGCCGCCACCATCGACGACGGTTCGCCGTACGCCGACCAGCTGGCCGCGGTCTTCGCGCGCCAGTTCGAAGAGCAATGCGACGGCACGATCACGGCCGAAGAGGCCGTCTCCGAGGGTCAGACCGACTTCAGCGGCGTGCTGGAGAACATCGCCGCCGATGCCCCGGAATTCCTGTACTTCCCGATCTTCGTCGCCGAGGGTGCCCTGATCACCCAGCAGGCGAAGGACACAGCCGGTCTGGATGACACCATCCTGGGCGGTGCGGACGGCTACTTCTCCCCCGATTGGCTCAGCGCCGCTGGCGCTGACGCCGAAGGTCACTACCTGTCGGGTCCGGATCTTGACTTCGCCGGCGACTTCTACGCCGACGAGTTCCTGCCGGCGTACCGTGACATCGGTGGCCTGGATGAACCGGTCAGCGTCTTCCATGCTCACGCCTTCGACGCCTACAACATGATCGCCGACGCGATCGAGGAAGTGGCGTTCACCGAGGACGGGACGACGTATATCCCGCGAACGGCACTGCGTGATGCCTTCTTCGCAACCTCCGGGTACGAAGGCATCACCGGCTCACTGACCTGCAACGAGACCGGCGACTGCGCCGATGCTCGCATCAGCGTCAGCCAGGTCGTCGACGGAGCGTTCTCGCGCATCTGGCCCGAGGAATAGCGTCCTGTAGGCCCTGAGACCGGACAACGGGTGCGGGTGAGTCGGATAACCGGCTCACCCGCACCGCTACGCAGACACCGCCCAACGGGAGCTGAGATGCCCGTCCGCCGCTCGCGGCTCAACCTGCTCAACCTGTTTCTGTGGGTGTTCGGAGGGAGCATCCTTGCGCTTGCCGCATTCGGCGCGCTCCTCACCATCCAGCAGGGTCGCCTGTCCGGCGACCAGTGGCAGACGCTCATCATCGCCGGCATCGCGCTCGGGAGCGTCTACGCGCTGATAGCGCTGGGCTACACGCTCGTCTACGGCATCCTGTTCATGATCAACTTCGCCCATGGCGAAGTGTTCATGTGGGGCGCCTTCACCGCCTACTTCGCCGCCACCGCGCTCAGCGACGCGGGCATGATGGCGTCGAACCCGATCCTCGCCTTCCTGCTGGTCCTCGCGACGGCCATGCTGGTCAGCATGCTCGTGGCCGTCATGCTCGAGCGCATCGCCTATCGGCCGTTGCGTGGCGCGCCGCGCCTGGTGCCGCTCATCACCGCCATCGGCGCCTCGCTCGTTCTCCAGTACACGGCACGCGGCTTCTACGGCTCCGGCGTGCGGGCCTATCCGGACTTCACGCTCTTCGACGGGTCGATCGAACTGGGGCCGGTGGAGATGACCGTCAAGCAGTTCGTGGTCATCGCGTCCGCGATCACCATCATGGTGCTGCTGTATCTCTTCATCAACAACACCCGCACCGGTCGCGCCATGCGCGCCGTGAGCGAGGACAAGGATGTCGCGGCCATGATGGGAATCAACGTTGATCGCATCATCGTCACCACCTTCGCCATCGGCGGGCTGCTGGCTGGCGCCGCGGGCATCCTCTACACGCTCCTGTTCAACCAGGTCCACTTCTTCATGGGCTTCCTGCCAGGGATCAAGGCATTCACGGCGGCCGTCCTCGGGGGCATCGGCAACGTGATCGGAGCGGCGCTGGGAGGACTTGCATTGGGCATCCTCGAGTCACTCGGTCCGAACCTGCTGCTGACCGGCTACGGCATTCCGGCGCCGAACCAGCTGAAGGACGTCATCGCATTCAGCGTGCTGGTCCTGGTGCTCATCTTCCGCCCGGCAGGATTCCTTGGCCGAAAGGATAACGTGTGATGGATCCGCTCATGCGGCGCGCGATCATCACCGGGCTCCTGGGTGGCGCGGCCGTCATCCATCTCGGGCTCATTGGTATGATCGACGCATTCCAGTCGCGAGACACGATCGCCGACGTCCTCACCCTCGGCGCGCTGCTGCCTATCCTGATCGCGCTTCTGATTGGCTGGCGCTCCGGCGGGCCGATGCGCGCGCCGCACATCATCCCGACCGGACGGCGCGCGGTGACCCTCGGCGCGCTGGGAGGTGGCACCACTGGCCTCGTGATCACCGCTCTCGCCCTGTTCACGACGACCGTCGACGTGCGCTGGATCCTGTCCAACGCCAGCCCATCGCTCGCCGAGGAGCTGTGGTACGGGCAGGGGGCCGCGCTCGGATCGGTCCTCGTGATCGTGGTCAGTGCCACCGCTGGCGCCGCCGGTGCTGCGCTGCACGTCATCCCCGGCACCATCGCGCGTGCCCTGACCGTCGGCGGCATCACAGCCATTCTGGTGGCGCTCATGGAGCCGTTCGTGGTCGCGGTGCTGCGAAACATCGGGCTCCGCATCCTGGAAGACCTCTTCTACGCCCAGGGCGGCCTGACGCTGATCGGCTTCCTGCTCGTCTTCGCCATCACCGCGGCCGGCACGTATGCCTGGGCCATCCGCGGTCGCGAGACGAGGCAACGCGTTGCCGCCATGCCACCGGATCGGCGTCGGACGGGCAAGCTGGTCGTCTACTTCGTGCTCGCTGCCTTCCTGCTGCTGCTGCCGCAGATCGTCGGATCGCGCCTATCGGAGGTGGTCGGGACGGTCGGCCTGTACATCCTGCTCGGCCTTGGCTTGAACATCGTCGTCGGCTTCGCCGGTCTCTTGGACCTGGGCTACGTGGCGTTCTTCGCGGTCGGCGCCTATACCACGGCGGTGCTGACATCGGCTGCCTCGCCGGCGTTCGCGCCGGAACTTCCCTTCTTCGGTGCTCTTCCGTTCGTGATCGTGGCGGCCATGCTCATCGGCCTCATGGTCGGTACGCCGGTGCTGCGGCTGCGCGGCGACTATCTCGCCATCGTGACCCTCGGATTCGGCGAAATCGCCAGGATCCTGTTCCTGTCGGCTTGGGCGCAGCCGCTGGTCGGTGGGGCCCAGGGCATCCTGTCCGTGCCGCCGCCGATCCCGTTCGGCCGCGATCCGCAGTCGATCTACTACCCGATTCTCTTCTTCTGCATCCTCGCGGCAGTTGCGGCCAAGAGCCTCGCCTCGTCTCGCGTCGGACGCGCCTGGAACGCCATGCGTGAGGACGAATCAGTGGCCGAGGCCACCGGCATCAACACGGTCACCTACAAGCTCTTGGCCTTCGGGCTGGGTGCCGCGTTCGGCTGCATCTCGGGCGCGCTGTTCGCCACGAAGATCGGCACCGTCTTCCCGGTCAGCTTCGACCTCCTGGTCAGCATCAACGCCCTTGCCCTGATCATCTTGGGCGGCATGGGCAACATCGCCGGCGTCATCGTCGGCGCGCTGGTCCTGGTCGGGCTGCCGGAGCTCCTCCGCGAGTTCAGCGAGTTCCGCCTTCTCATCTACGGAGTGGTGCTGGTGGCGATGATGCTGCTGCGGCCGGAGGGGCTGCTGCCAAGCCGCAGCCGCCGGGCCGAGCTGCACGAGCGCGAGGATACGGAAGAGCAATATGCGGAAACGACCGGCGAGGAGACCGGGCGTCCGGTGGTGAGCTCGTGACCACGACCACGGAGCCAACCGGCGTGACGGTGAAGGACGCGATTCTGCGCGCCGATAAGGTCACCATGCGCTTCGGCGGCCTCATCGCCAACCGAGAAGTTGACTTCGTCATTCCACGGGGCGGGATCGTCTCGCTCATCGGCCCGAACGGAGCGGGCAAGACAACGTTCTTCAACCAGCTCACCGGCATGCTCGAGCCGACCTCCGGCGAGATCACGTTCGAGGACACGTCACTCGTCGGGCGCTCGCCGCACGAGATCGTGGAGCTCGGCGTGGGCCGGACGTTCCAGAATATTCGGCTGTTCGGCGCCATGACCGTACTCGCCAACGTGATGGTCGGCCATCACGTGCGCATGAAAGCCAGCTGGTGGGGCTCGCTGCTGCGTCTGCCGTCCGTGCGTGCCGAGGAAGAGGCCACGCGCCAACGGGCACGCGAGCTGCTCGACATGGTCGGCCTGAGCCGCCGCTACGAAGAAGACTGGGCCAAGAACCTGCCCTACGGCGACCAGCGCCGGCTGGAGCTGGCACGCGCCCTGGCCAGCGAGCCGAAGCTGCTCCTGCTGGACGAGCCGACCGCGGGCATGAATCCGGGCGAAACGGCCCAGATGACCGAGCTCATCAAGCGACTCCGCGACGAGCTGGACCTGACCGTCCTGCTCATCGAGCACGACATGAAGGTGGTGATGGGCATCAGCGAACGAATCACGGTTCTCGACCACGGCGAACTGTTGGCGGAAGGCAAGCCTGACGAGATCCGCGCCAATCCCAGCGTCATCGAGGCCTATCTCGGCAAGCAGGCGACGACCGCATGACCCGGACCGATACGCCCGCCGCTGACGCCCAGCCGCTGCTCGAGTTGACCGACCTGCACGTGTACTACGGCAATATCGAGGCGCTCAAGGGCGTGTCGCTCACCGTCGGCCGCGGCGAGGTGGTGACCCTCATCGGCTCCAATGGAGCCGGCAAGAGCACAACGCTGCGCGCAATCAGCGGCACGCATAAGCCGCGGAGCGGAACGATCAAGCTCGAGGGGCGCGAGATTCACCACCTGCCCGCACACGAGGTCGTGACCTTCGGCATCGCCCACTCGCCCGAGGGTCGCAAGGTCTTCAGCCGCATGACCGTGTTCGAGAACCTTCAGATGGGCGCCTTCAGCCGGCGTGAGAAGATCGACGACGACATCACGCGCGTGTTCGACCTCTTCCCACGACTCCGCGAGCGTCGTTCGCAGAAGGCCGGGACGATGTCCGGCGGCGAGCAGCAGATGCTGGCCATGGGCCGCGCGCTCATGGCCCACCCGACCATCCTGCTCCTCGACGAACCCTCGATGGGACTGTCGCCCATCCTCACCGAGCAGATCTTCAAGATCATTCGCGAGATCAACGAGCAGGGAACGACCGTGCTGCTGGTGGAGCAGAACGCGCTCATGGCGCTGAATGCCGCTCACCGTGGCTACGTGATCCAGACCGGCAAGATCCTCCTGGCCGATACCGCCGCCAACCTTGCGGCCAACGAGCAGGTGCGCCAGGCCTACCTCGGCGAGATCTAGGCTCGCGTGTCAGAGTCGCTGCCGCCGCCCGGATCGCGCCGGTCACCGAGCGACTATCGGCCTGACCTGCGCCCCATGCTGATCCTGCTCGCCCTGTTCGTGGTGGTGATCATCGCCTGGCTGTTCCTCTCGCCACTGATCCTGCCGGCGTGAACCGGCGCACTCCGCCGCGGCGTACGGTACAACGCACGTGGAGCACACGGTAGAAAAAGCCGGTCTTGGTCATACGCCGTCTCCGCGGGCAATAGACGGCATCTCAGGGCTTCGGGAGCCGGTAGTGAGCGCGAGCTCCCCCGCCTCAGATCGCGATCGGCCCGCCCAATCACCGCAGGGACGGGATATGTCCCAACGCGCACACGGGCGGGCAGGAAGAGAGGCTCAGTAGCGCCGCGAGACCCCGAAACCTGAGCCGGCGCCGTAGAGAACCAGCGCCACACCCACCGCCGCCAGCGCCAGCCCCGGCGATTGCTGCGGAAGCGGCAGGTAGCCCACCGACCAGAGTTCCCAGCCGCGATACGCGAGCGCAGCCCCGCCAACAATCCCGATGGCCAGGTAGACCCAGGGAGAGTCAAGGATGAAGCCCCATCGGCCTCGCATGTAGCCGATGTCGAGCAGCACCAGTGCCAGGATGGCGGCACCGTAGATGACGATTCCAGGTCCCTCGAGGCCGATGCCCTCCTGGGCCGGCACGAGCACGCCGTCCACCGAGTCACCACCGGCACGCCACCACGGCAGGAACCCCGAACCGATCATGGCCAGGCTACCGAGCAGGATGAGGATGCGGAACCGGCGCGCGCCGCCGTCCATCGATTCAGTCCTCGGGCGACGCGCCGCCGTAGACCGACGGCTTCAGCACGCCGATGTACGGCAGGTTGCGGTAGCGCTCGTCGTAGTCGAGGCCGTAGCCGATGACGAATCGGTCCGGGATCGTGAAGCCGCGGTAGTCGATCGGGATCTCGGCCAGGCGACGCGCCGGCTTGTCGAGCAGGCAGCAGACCTTGATCGACGCCGGGTGACGCTCGCCGAGATAGCGCAGCAGGTAATTCAGCGTCAGCCCGGTATCGATGATGTCCTCGACCACGATCACGTCGCGCCCCTCGATCGGCTTCGAGAGGTCCTTGAGGATGCGCACCTGGCCGGAGGACTCGGTGCCTGACCCGTAGGACGAGACCTCCATGAGGTCGATGCTCATCGGCACATCCATGGCGCGCATGAGATCCGCGAGGAAGACGAGGGAGCCCTTCAGGACGCTGACGAGCACCGGATCGCGTCCGGCGTAGTCTCGCACCAGCTCGGCCCCGAGCTCGGTGACACGCGCGGCGACCGTATCGGTGTCGAGCAGGATCTCCTCGACGTCGTGATGCAGGCTCATCGGTTCATTCCGGCGCCAGTGTGGGCGTAGGCGCCGTTGGCGGCGGTGACATCGGTCAGGAAGTCCAGGCGTCCGTACTTGAGCATCAGCGCGCGGAAGTCACGGGCGTAGAAGAGCTTCACGCGGATCTCCGGGTACAGCTGGCGCATCCAACGCAGCTTGCGGTTCTTCTTGCGCACCAGCGACTGCTTCAGGGTCGTCAGCTCGACGTACAGGCCGATCTCCGGCAGGTAGAAGTCGGGCGCGAACGATTCGACGACCGCTCCGGCGGCGTTCCAGGAGATGGGGAAGACGTCGGGTTCGTAGCGCCATGCGACACCGTAGAAATCGAGGATCCTGGCCAGCTCCGCCTCGCTGTCGTGCGCGAAGCGGGGTGGCGGATCCGAGGTCATGAGCTCCGCCACTTGACCTCGATCGTAGTCTGCCGCTTCGCCTTCACCGCCATCGGTTTCGAGTATATCCGCGGAGGTTATCCACACATCGCGCCGGATCGCGCGAATCGTGGATAAATCGCCTTGTGATCCACACGCGTTCGCTGGTACGGTGGTCGTCCTGCTTCTGCGGACGACCGAGTACGGTAACCGTCGGTGATCGGGGCTCATGCGAAAGCGAGCCGCGACGCCGATCATGTGACGGGAAGACCGAAAGGTTCGTCCGAAGGAGCATCCTTTCTTTGTTCGAGACCGATGCGCGCGCCGCGCGCCTGGCGCTTCAGCGCCTGCTTGAGCCCGATGAGCTGGCGCTGCCCGCAGGCTTCCTCGATGCCGTCGAGCGATACGTGGTCCTCCTGCTGGCGGCCAACGCCCGCCTCAATCTGACGCGCGTGGTCGAGCCCGAGGCGGTGGCTCGCGTGCACCTCCTGGACGCACTTTCCGCGCTGCCGCTCCTTGATTCGCTCGCGCCCGCCCGCGCCCTCGACCTCGGATCGGGCGGGGGCGTGCCCGGAATCGTCCTGGCGCTGGGCCGTCCGCGCATTACGTGGACGCTGGTGGACTCGGTCCGCAAGAAGGCCGATGCCCTCCGCGCATTCGCCGCGACGCTCGGGTTGACCTCCGTTGATGTAGTCGCCGAACGAGCGGAGATCATGGGCCGCGATCCGGCGCATCGAGAGAGCTACGACCTCGTCACCGCCCGGGCCTGCGCCGCCCTCCCGGTCTTGGTCGAGTACGCTCTGCCGCTCCTCCGCGTCGGCGGCACGCTCATCGCCTGGAAGGGGGCGCTCGCGAATGAAGAGCTTCGCAATGGCACCACAGCGTCTCACCTTCTTGGCGGGGGTGAGCCGACGATCCACGCCACGGGTTTCGGCGTCCTCGGCGACCATCGGTTCGTGACCGCGCGCAAGCTCGCCTCGACTCCCGCAACCTACCCACGACGTCCGGGCGAGGCCTCGCGCCGCCCCCTCGGAGGTATATGACCCCCGCTAGCGCCGCTGCGCCGGCGGGTACGCCGATTATTCGGCGATTTCTTGCCCGGAGTGGTCGCCGGGCCACGGGACGCCGAAATTTCGGCCGATTACTGGCGTGGACTTGGCCCCGAGGCCACCCTCACGCCACGAGGTAACCGATTTTTCGTAGATTCATGGCCTGGACACCGCTCTGGCCAATAGCCGCCGAAATATCGGCCGCGGAAGCATGCGCGCTCGGCAAGAACCGTGATCGGCGAGGCGTCGGTATACTCGCGAATCGCATGCGCATTGCTGTCCTCTCGGACATTCATTCCAATCTTGCCGCCCTGGAGGCGGTCGCCTCCGACCTCCCCGCCGTCGACCAGGTCTGGGTCCTCGGGGATATCGTCGGCTATGGTCCGCAGCCCAATGAGGTGATCGCCACGCTCCAGGCCATGGGCGCGCGCAGCGTGCTCGGCAACCATGACGGCGCGGCGATCGGCACGGTGGATGCCGGCGACTTCAACCTCGACGCGCGGGCAGCGATCGAATGGACGGCAGGCGTCATCGACGCCAACGCGCGCGCGTACCTGGCCAGCCTGCCCGAGATTCGGCGAGACGGCGACCTGACCGCCGTGCACGGCTCGCCACGTGCCCCGGTCTGGGAGTACATCACCGGCCCGAGCGTGGCAGCAGCGAACTTCGATGCCTTCGAGTCGCGCCTCTGCCTCTTCGGCCACACCCACCTGCCGGTCACGTACCGCGACATCGACGGCGAAGTGGAGTCGACCGCCGGAATGCCCGGCGACCGCGTCGAGCTCGAAGGGAGACGCGCCCTGCTCAACCCCGGCAGCGTCGGCCAGCCGCGCGACGGATTGCCCGATGCGGCCTACGCCATCCTCGAAACCGGGGACAGCCCGAGCGAGGACGCCATCAGCTTCCACCGCGTTCGGTACGACATCGATCAAACGCAGCGGCTCATGCGCGACATCGGCCTGCCACCGCGGCTGGCCGAGCGCCTCGCCTTCGGGCGGTAGGATAACGACGGAATGGCTTTCTTTCGACGGGCCGAGAAGCCCTCGGCCACCTTCGATCACGCGCGCATCCTCGTCCCGCTGGTCGGCGAGGATTCGGTGGATGATCCTGCGTTGAAGGTGGCCGCCCTCCTGCTCAGTGGTCGCGAGGGTGTCGAGGTATCGCTGCTGCACGTCATCGAGGTGCCATTCGACCGTACCCTGGACGCGGAGAACGATTCCTCGGTCGTCCGCGCCGATAACGTCCTGTCGCGCGCCGAAGCGATGCTGGCCGCCCGCAGCATTCCCACCCGGACCAGCACCGTGCAGGCACGTGCCGCCGGGCCCGCCATCGTGGACGACGCGAATGAGCTGGGCGCGGACCTCATCGTGATGGGCCTGCGGTACAAGAAGCGATTCGGAGGACAATGGGACGCGGGACGCACCGTCCCCTACGTCATGCGCAACTCGACCGCGCCGGTATGGTGCCTGCGCGCCGAGACGAAGGAGCTGGCACACACGCCATGAGAGTCATCATCGTCGGCTGCGGCCGGGTCGGCGCCCGGGTCGCGGCAGCACTCGACGCGCAGGGAGAGCACGTGACGGTCATCGACATCGCGGCGCGTGCTTTCAGTCGCCTGCCACCCAACTTCGGGGGCGAGACAGTTCGCGGCAACGGGACCGATGAGGACGTCATGCGATCGGCCGGCGCCGAACAGGCCGACCTCGTCATGGCCCTGACCGAGGGAGATAACCGCAATGCACTCGCAGCGCAGGTGGCCAAGCACACGTTCGGCGCGCCACGCGTGATCGCCAAGATCAACGATCCGCTGCGCGGCGAGGCATATCGCGCGCTGGGATTGGAAACGATCTGCCGCACTACCATGCTCGGCGACGCGCTCATCGCGGCCGCGATCAAAGGTGCCGAGGCCACCAATGGATTCGTCGAGGCGGCGACGGCTCAACCGCTGCGCGGCGCGCCCCCACCCGGCTCACTCGCGGACGAGGAGGCGAAGGCGGCACTCCGGTCGGGCGAGGGCACCGAGGCCGAAGCGACCATCGTGCAACCCGGCGACGGACAGGGAGGCTTGTAGCGCGATGTACGTGATCGTCATCGGCGGCGGCAACGTCGGCTATTACCTGACCAAGGAGCTGCTCGCGGCCGGCCACGAAGTGGTCGTCATCGAGGAAGACTCCGCGCGCGCACGGCAGATCGCGGACGAGCTCGGCAGCATCGTTGTGGCGAACGACGGATGCGAAGGCCGATACCAGGCAGAGGCAGGCATGGGCCGCGCCGACGTGATGGCCGCGGTGACGGGCGACGACGCCGTCAATCTCGCCGCCTGCCAGATCGCCAAGATGCGATTCAACGTTCCGCGCTCCATCGCACGCATCAACGACCCGAAGAACGAGAAGCTGTTCCGGCAGCTCGCCATCGACGAGACGGTCAGCCCGACGCGCGCTATTCTCGGCGTCATCGAGCACGATATTCCCGTGCACGACCTGCTGCACCTGGCCGAGCTCGAAGGAGGCGAAGTGCAGATCGTCGAGGCTCAGCTCGACGCCGATTCGCCCGTCATCGGGCAAGAGCTTCGCCAACTGGCGCTCCCGGAAGGCAGCTCCATTGCGGTGCTCATCCGCGACGAGCGAGCCCAGTCGCCACGCTCCGACACGAGGCTGCGCGTCGGCGACAAGATCCTGGCGGTGACCTCGCCGGAGAGCGAGTCGGAGTTGCGCAGCCTCCTCATCGGCGAGTGACCGCCCCCGACGCGGGCAGCGTCCTGCGCCGCGCGCTCATCGCATGGGGCCTGGGCCATCTCGCTCTCGGCCGCACCACGCGCGGTTGGACCCTGCTCGCGGCCGAGGTCATCGGCCTCCTCCTGGTCGGATGGCTGACCATTGGCCTCGCCGATTCGAGCGCCTACCTGGTCCCCTTCCTTGCGGGGTTTGCATTCATCGTGGCGTGGGCGTGGCAGGCCGTCGATGCGTACCGGACCGCGCGCGGGCTCCAGGCCGCGACGCCCCCGACGCCGATCCGCTCGCCAGCCGCCGCCATCGGCTGGCTGAGCCTTCCGCTCCTCGCCTGGGGCACGGGCTTCTGGCTCATCGGCGCGCACGCCGCCACGCCGGCCGCCGCACTCGATCAATTCGTCACGGCCTGGTCAAACGACACGCTCGAATCCGACGCCTGGCCCGCCGCCGTCATCTCCGGCGCCGACATCGCGGCCGGCTCGCTCGAGTCAGGCCCTGATCGCTTCCGCGACATCCGTATCAGCATCGTGGACGAGGACGGGGGGCGTGCCTCCGCCGTCGCCGAGGCGATCCACTTCGAGCGTCGCGACGCCCGCTTCCTGTGGGCCTTCCCTTCCGTCGAGCTCGTTCCGGTCGCCGATGCGCAGGTCCTCGCCATCTCGCTAGTCGCGCGCCCCGTGGAGTTGTTCGGCGGGGGTGACATCGGTGCCGTGCGCTGGGAGCTCGTCGACGCCGTCGCGCCGTGACGTGAACGGCCCGTGCAGCTGCGTTTCGCTTCGACGGCCGAGCGTCCCGCCGAAACACCGTCGATAAATCGCCGGCCGACCGCGCCCCCGATGTCATAACCCTTGACAACACCATTGTCAGACCTTATGGTCATGCAGCGGCGCGCGACGTGATCCATCCGAGGTACTTCAACCGTATGAATAGCATGACATTCGTGACCGCTCTCCCCCTCGGCGAGAGTGGGTCGCGGTTCAAGAAGGCCCTCTGACATGGACAGATCACGTCGTGGTCCGACGCTCCAGGTCGTCCCGCGCCGCGACGCCCTGAACCGACCCCGATACATCATCAGCATCGCCGCCGAGCTGGCGAGCTGCCATCCCCGAACGCTGCGCATCTACGAGGAGGAGGGACTTCTCTGTCCGCAGCGTCGGAACAATCTTCGCCTCTACAGCGAGGCGGATATCCAGCGCGTTCGTATCATTCGTTTCCTTACCAGGCGCCAGCGGGTCAATCTCGCGGGCGTGCGCGTCATCCTTCAGCTCGAAGAGCTCGGCAAGATCCGGGTCTACGATCTGTTCGATGCTGACGATGTCGAGCGATTTGCCGCAGACCAGGATGAGCCGGAGCTCGTCCCAACGCCGGCCGAAGGAGCAACCACGAGTGGCAACTGACGACACGACCCCCGAGATCCCGGAGATTTCCGAGACCGAACCCGCCGAGGATGAGAACGGCGCCGATCTGGAGAACGTCCAGGTTCTGCCGCTCGTTGCCCTGCGCGACACCGTGATCTTTCCCGAGATGATCGTGCCGCTCCAGGTCGGCCGCGAGCGCAGCGTCAAGGCGCTCGACCGCGCGGTTCGCACCTCGCAGCCGGTGGCGCTCGTCACGCAGCGCTCGTCTGAGCAGGAGGAGATCACCAGCGTCGATGAGCTCTATCCGATCGGCACGCTGGCCAAGATCGCGCAGGTCATCCGCCTCCAGGATGGAACGATCCGCGCCATCGTGCAGGGCCAGCGCCGCATCCGGCTGCTCGACCTGCTCCAGACCGATCCACACCTCGAGGCCCGCGTCGAGATGATCGACGACGGCCATGAGAAGACGCTCGAAATTGAGGCCCTCATGGCCTCAATCCACGGCCAGATAGAGCAGTACGTCAACTCGGGTGCGGCCGTCCCGCCTGAGGTTGCGGTCGCCGCACGCAACATCACCGATGGCGGCCTCCTGGCCGACATGACCGCCTACAGCCCGGAGATGTCGACCGAGCAGCGCCAAGAGCTGCTGGAAACTGTTGACGTCGCCGATCGGCTGCGTCTCGCCAGCGCCTTCCTCGCCAAGCAGATCGAGGTCCTCGAGCTGAAGGGGCGCATCCAGTCCGAGGTCAAGTCCGAGATGGACAAGACCCAGCGCGAATACATCCTGCGCGAGCAGATGAAGGCCATCCAGAAGGAGCTCGGCGAGGACGATCCCGCCGTCGCGGAGGCAACCGAGCTGCGCGAGCGCGTCGAAGCCTCCGCCATGCCGGACGAGGTCAAGGAGCGCGCCCTCAAGGAAGTCGACCGCCTGGCCCGCATCCCGAGCGCAAGCCCGGAGCAGGGCGTCATCCGCACATACGTGGACTGGCTGGTGAACATGCCGTGGGGCATCGAGACAGACGACAACATGGACCTCGAGGACGCGGAGAAGATCCTGCACGAGGATCATTGGGGCCTCGAGAAGCCGAAGGAGCGGATCGTCGAGTACATGGCGGTGCGAAAGCTCGCCGATAAGATCCGCAGCCCCATCCTGCTCTTCGTCGGGCCTCCCGGCGTCGGTAAGACGAGCCTGGGCAAGAGCATCGCGCGGGCGATGGGCCGCAAGTTCGTGCGGATGAGCCTCGGAGGAATCCACGACGAGGCGGAGATCCGTGGTCATCGGCGCACGTACATCGGCGCGCTGCCGGGTCGGGTCATGCAGAACATCAAGACGGCGGGCTCTGCGAATCCGGTCTTCATGCTGGATGAGATCGACAAGGTCGGGATGGACTTCCGCGGCGATCCGTCATCGGCGCTGCTGGAAGTGCTCGACCCTGAGCAGAACAACACCTTCGCCGATAACTACCTCGAGGTGCCGTTCGACCTGAGCAAGGTGCTCTTCATCGCCACGGCCAACATGCTCGATTCCATTCCGCCCGCGCTGCGCGACCGGATGGAGGTCATCAACCTGGCGGGCTACACGCAACTCGAGCGCGTTCGCATCGCGGAGCGCTTCTTGGTGCCGAAGCAACTCGAGAACCACGGCCTGACCGAAAAGAACCTGAAGTTCGAGGAGGCGGCGCTCGTTCGCCTGATCCAGGCGTTCACCCGTGAGGCGGGCGTTCGGAACCTCGAGCGCGAGATCGCCAACGTGGCCCGCAAGGTCGCCCGCCGAGTCGCGAGCGACGCGAAGTACACGGTCGTGGTCAAGCCGGAGGACCTCGAGGATTACCTCGGACCGGGACGGTTCGAGTACGGCGAGCTGGAGGCGGAAGACCAGATCGGCATGGTGACCGGACTCGTCGTCAGCGACGCGGGCGGCGACATCGTGCAGGTCGAGGCGACCCGCATGGACGGCAAGGACGACTTCCTCCTCACCGGCCAGCTCGGCGACGTGATGAAGGAGTCGGCGCGTGCCGGGATGAGCTACATCCGGGCACGACAGAAGGAGTTCGGGATTGAGCCGACCACCTTCGAGAAGTCGACCGTCCACATTCACGTGCCAGCAGGCGCCACCCCCAAGGATGGCCCAAGCGCCGGCGTGACGATGGCAACGGCCATGGCCAGCCTGCTCACCGGCAAGCCGGTCCGTCGCGACCTGGCCATGACGGGCGAGATCACGCTCCGCGGCCGCGTCCTGCCCATCGGCGGACTGAAGTCCAAGCTACTGGCGGCGCACCTGGCGGGCGTGAAGACGGTCCTCATTCCGAAGCGGAACGAGAAGGACCTGGTGGACGTGCCGGACGAGGTGCTCCAGCAGCTCCGGATCGTGCCGGTCGAGAACATGGACCAGGTGCTGGCCGAGGCGCTCATCGACGCGCCGCGGTCGGCCGCCCGAATCAAGGCGGAACGGGCCGAGAGGCAGAAGCTCGTCGCGCGACGACCGCGACGGTCTCGTAAGCCGACGGATGCACCGGTCTCGACCCCCGCCGACAAGCCGTCCGACCAGCCACCCGCTGGCCAGCCCGCCTAGACCCGATGACGGGCGCGCCGGTTCGGCTTTCCCGGTTGTGCCTAATGCCCGTGTGGACGGCATATGTCGCCACGGCGACCCGCGTTGGGTCATACGCCGCGCGGACGAGCATTAGCCGGCAGCTGGAGGCCAGATCATGCTCGGCCACGCTCAGAACCGGCCGCTCACGGCGCGCTTTCGCGTCTAGTGCCCGCCACGACGGCACATGACCAACGCGGCCGATCCGCCCCCTCCGGCTCACCGGTTGACGATTTTGACGGTTGAACCTATGGTGAACCGATGACCGACCGGCAGGAGTGGATCACCACGGGTGAGGCGGCGCGGATACTCGGCGTACGATCGATCAACACGGTCAAGCGCCTCATCCGCGGCGGCCGGCTGACCGCTATTCGGCCCGGCGGCCACTATCGCGTTGCGCTTTCGGACGTCGAGCGAATGGGATCGCCAATGCGAACACCGCCGAATCCCAGGAATGTCGACCAACGCGCCCTTTTGAGCTGGGCCCAACGCCACGGAGTCGGACGGTTGATCCTGTTCGGCTCCGGCGCGCGCGGCCAGCTCAGACCGGGGAGTGACATCGACATGGCCTTCGATCTCGTGCCCGGCCACGAAATCGGGCTATTCCAGCACGTCCGCATGCGCGATGAGTTGGCGGTGCTGTTCGACGCTCCGGTTGACCTCGGGTCGATCCGGAGCCTCCGGCCACGCATCCGCCAGGCCGTCGAGCAGGAGGGGGTGACGCTCTATGCGGCGAGATGACGAGCGACTCGACGACATTCGAGACGCGGCGCTCATGGCCATGCATTTCTTGGATGGACGGCAGCGGGGGGATCTACTGGTCGACGAGGTTCTGGCAGCCGCGCTGACGCAGAAGATCATCGTGATCGGCGAGGCGGCGGGGGCTGTGACTTCGGCTACGAAACGGCGCCTGCCGAACGTTCCGTGGCAGTTGATGATCGGCGTGCGAAACGTTGTCGTTCATGCCTACTGGGAAATTGACCGGGGTGAACTCTGGCGAACGGTCACCGAGGACCTTCCATCAGTCATCCAAGCTCTCCACCCGACCGGGACAGACTGACCGATGGACTACAAGGATTACTACACCATCCTCGGCGTCTCGAAGTCGGCCAGTCAGGCCGAGATCAAGAAGGCCTATCGCAAGCTGGCCCGCGAGCTCCACCCGGACACGAATAAGGATCCTGCCGCCGAGAAGCGCTTCAAGGACGCCAACGAGGCGCATGCTGTCCTGGCCGATGCGGAGAAGCGCCAGCAGTACGACGAGCTTGGGGCGAACTGGCAGTCCTACGAGCAGGCCGGGTACGGCGCAGGCTCCGGCGCTGCGGGAGGGCCCGCGTGGGGCGGCTTCGGTGGCGCATCGGGCCGCGGCCAGACAACGTACCGCACGAGCACATCGGCAGAGGATATCGGGGGCTTCAGCGACTTCTTCCGCCAGTTCTTCTCTGGTGCGACGGCCGGTGCCAGCCCATTCGGCAGCGCCGCCGGAGGTGGGTTCGAGTACGTCGACCTCTCCAACCCTGGAGGCAGGCGGCGCGCCATTCCATCGGTGCAGGCCACTGCCGAGGTGAGCCTGAAGGAAGTCGTGACCGGCGCGGAACGAATGGTCGATGTCGGCGGCCGGCGCCTTCACGTGAAGATCCCCGCCGGCGTGTCCGATGGCTCGAAGATCAAGCTCAGCGGCGCCGTCGACGGCGGCGGCGACCTCGTGATCACCGTCCGCGTCAAGCCCGACGGACGCTTCGAGCGAGACGGGACGAACCTGCGGACGGACCTTCCACTCACGCTGGCGGAGGCCATGCTCGGCGCGGAGGTTCCTGTCACCACACCGACCGGTAGCGTGAAGCTTCGCATTCGGCCGAATACCCAGAACGGACAGGAGATCACGGTGAGGGGCCGTGGGCTCCCCAAGCGCGGCTCATCGGAAAATGGCGACCTGGTCGTCACCGCCCGCGTCGTCCTCCCGCGCCTGAACGACGACGCGCGCAAGCAACTGGAGCCGATCCTCGCGGCGAACGAGCAGTCGGATCCGAGGATATAGATCGATGCGCACTGACCGATTCACCCAGCGCACGTCCGAGGCGATCGTGAGTGCGCAGCAACTCGCGGAGGCCGAGGGCCATCCACAGCTCGAGGTCGCGCATCTTCTCCTGATTCTCACCGAGCAGCCGGACGGCGTCGTGCCAGCGGTGCTCAACCGCATCGGCGTCCAAACCGCATCGGTCGCGGGGGCGCTGCGCGATGACCTGGCGAAGCTCCCGAAGGTGTCGGGCGCGACTCAACAACTTCAGCTCTCGAACGAAGCACGCCAGGTCCTGACCGATGCGCACGCGGTGGCGGAACGCATGCGCGACGAGTACGTCTCGACCGAGCACCTGCTCCTTGCCGCCCTCGAAGCCGGCGACTCCAGTGCGGCACGCATCATGCGCCAGGCGGGGGTCGAGCCCGAATCGGTCACCGACGCGCTCAAGCGGATCAGAGGGAGCCAGCGCGTGACGAGCGAGAACCCCGAGGCGACCTACGAGGCACTCGACAAGTACGGCCGCGATCTGACCGACGCCGCACGCAAGGGTGCCCTTGACCCAGTCGTCGGCCGCGATGAGGAGATTCGTCGCGTCATCCAGGTCCTGAGCCGGCGGACGAAGAACAACCCGGTGCTCATCGGCGAGCCCGGAGTGGGGAAAACCGCCATTGCCGAGGGGTTGGCTCAGAGGATCGTGCGCGGCGACGTCCCCGAGGGCCTGCGCGACCGCCGGGTCATCTCCCTGGACCTTGGCGCGCTGATCGCCGGCGCCAAATACCGCGGGGAGTTCGAGGAACGCCTCAAGGCGGTGCTCAAAGAGGTGACCGATTCGGACGGCACCATCATCCTGTTCATCGACGAGCTGCACACCGTCGTCGGCGCCGGCGCCAGCGAAGGCGCCATGGATGCGTCCAACCTCCTGAAGCCGATGCTGGCGCGAGGCGAGTTGCACTGCATCGGCGCAACGACGCTGGACGAATACCGCAAGCACATCGAGAAGGACGCGGCGCTCGAGCGCCGATTCCAGCCGATCATCGTCGACCAGCCAAGCGTGGAGGACACGATCAGCATTCTGCGCGGCCTGCGCGAGCGCTACGAGGTTCACCACGGGGTGCGCATCACCGACGGCGCACTGGTCGCGGCCGCGGTGCTCTCCAACCGTTACATCACCGAACGCTTCCTGCCGGACAAGGCCATCGACCTGGTGGACGAGGCGGCCAGCCGCCTGCGGATGGAGATGGACTCGATGCCGGCCGAGCTGGACGAGATCGAGCGGCGCCGGATGCAGCTCGAGATCGAACGAGAGGCCCTGCGCAAGGAGCGCGACGAGGCGTCCCGCGCCCGGCTCGATGCCCTGGAGCGCGAGCTTGCCGACCTCCGCGAGCGGGGCGACTCGATGAAGGCACAGTGGGACCGCGAGAAAGAGCTCGTGGCGGGCATCCGCGCCACGCGCGGGGAGCAGGAGCGCCTGCAACCGGAGATCGAAGCCGCGGAGCGCGCGGCCGACTATGCCCGCGCCGCCGAGCTGAAGTACGGCACCGCCACTGACCTTGAGAAACGCCTCGCCGAGCTGGAAGAGCAGTTGCGCGAGTTCAAGGCCTCAGGACCGGTCCTGCTGTCGGAAGAGGTCGATGCTGACGACATCGGCGAGGTCGTCGCTCGCTGGACCGGCATCCCCGCCGCGCGCCTCCTGGAGACAGAGACGGAGAAGCTCATTCACATGGAGGAGCGGCTGCACGCGCGGCTCATCGGCCAGGAAGAGGCGGTCACCGCGGTTTCCGACGCCATCCGTCGTGCTCGCGCCGGGCTCAAGGATCCGAAGCGGCCAATCGGCTCATTCATCTTCCTGGGACCGACCGGGGTCGGGAAGACGGAGCTGGCCCGCGCGCTCGCCGAGTTCCTGTTCGACGACGAAGCTGCCATGGTGCGGATCGACATGAGCGAGTACATGGAGAAGTTCGCGGTGTCGCGCTTGATGGGTGCCCCGCCGGGCTACGTCGGTTACGAGGAGGGCGGCCAGCTGACCGAGGCGGTTCGGCGGCGGCCATACCAGGTCGTCCTGTTCGACGAGATCGAGAAGGCCCATCCCGACGTCTTCAACGTCCTGCTCCAGCTCCTGGATGACGGACGCCTGACCGATGCACAGGGCCGGACTGTCGACTTCAAGAACGCCGTCATCATCATGACCTCGAACCTCGGGTCTGCCGCCTTGATCGAGGCTGCCGAAGCCGGGCCTGATGCGTTCGAGGGCGCCGCCGATAAGGTCCGCCTGGCGCTGCGCGACCATTTCCGGCCCGAGTTCCTGAACCGCGTGGACGAGATCATCGTCTTCCGGCCGCTGGACGAGTCGCAGTTGCGCGCGATCGTCGGGCTCCTGGTTGATGGCGTTGCTCGTCGCCTGGCCGAGACCAACCTCACCCTCGAAGTGACCGATGCCGCGCTCACCCTGCTCGCGCGCGAAGGTTACGACCCGGTCTACGGCGCCCGCCCGCTGCGTCGCGCCATCCAGCGCCGGCTCGAGAATCCCCTCGCGCGCCGCATCCTCGCCGGCGAGTTCAGTGCCGGCAGCACCATCCGGGTGGACACCGGGCCGGACGGCTCACTCACCTTCAACGGCTCGGCCGAGCCGCCGGCCGCACTCCGGCCGTCTCGGGTTCCGGGAGGCTCCTCTTCGACCGTGCACTGAAGGCCCGAGTCAGTTGTATGCACCGGGGCGCAAACAACTGACAAATTGGATCCGATTTCCAGTGCGTTTCGCCCCAAATTGCCGTGAATCTGCTCCCCGACGCAAAACCGCGGGCCGATCGGGCTCTTGGTGGACTCTCCTTGCCAGATTTTTGCGCCCCCGCGCAAACGGAGCCGCCGCAGGTCAAAGCAACGCCAGGCGGTCCAGCGGGAACGGCGGAAGCGCGAGCGGCTTGATCGCCAGGCGCACCAGGAGCAGCGGCGAGTCGTCGCCGGCGGACCGGTTGGCGTGCAGCGTCCCGCACCCGGTGCAACGGTGGATCAGGACCCATTCGCCCTGGCCCCGCACCGAGATGGCGATGGGCTCCATGCCCGACCCGCACTCGTCGAGCATGGCGCGGTCACCCGGCCGATCGTCGACGTGGCGCGACCACAGACAGGCGGGACAGTGATTCCGGTGCTGGGTTCCGGGCGCGTCGGACGGCACGTCCAGGCGGCAATGGGTACAGCGAAATGACGTGGGTTGTGCGCGAGGCCGATGCCGCACGCGGCGTGAATCGCGGGAGTGGCTCAACGGAATGGTCTCCAGGAGCGGCGGATTGGACGAGTGCTCGGTGCACGTCGCGCATCGGTCCTGGCATGACGAGGACCGCCCCGGCGGGCGGCCCATCTGGCAAGCGGCGGGCGTGAAGTGCGCTGCTACTGGCCGACGAGCCCCGTCCGGAGACGCGACGCGCGAAGAACCGTCCCTGCGGTCTTGCTCATGTCACGCTCCTCATGGCTGCAGTGTCTGCGATCGAGCGGATTCTGCTCCAGCCCGAATCTGATGTCAATGACGCCGACCACCCGCGGGTCGACTCGAAGGATTCGCCAGGAGCCGCAGGAAGAGTTACTAGCGGTGCTTGCGGCGGCGGCCGGCGGGGGTCGGCTTGGGACGTCCCTTGTCCTCGCGGCGCGGCGGAGGAACGAATCGGCGGCGGCGAATCTCGGCGTTGGCAGAGGCAATCCGCTCGGGGAATCGGACGAACGTGGCATGGGCCGCCATCCCCATCCCGGTCAGCACGATAGCCAGCTGGAGAATCAGCGGAACGCCGATCACGACGAGCAACGGGATGACGCCCCAGGTCACGATGATCGGCCAGAAGATCCACTCGTGCAGGGCGAGGATCTCCGGATAACGGCGGTATCGGCGCTGCGCGACGTTGTACACGACAATCGCGCCGATGCTGATCAGGAGCCCCGCCACCCACATCCAGGTGAACAGGTCCAGAAAGGTCGCCGGGTTGAAGGGATCGGTGAGGACGTTCATGGGCGGCCGAGTCTAGCACGCTCGATTGACACGCTGCCTTGACCGATGAAGGAGCCCGGCAACCCCCTATAATCAGCGTTCCCCGAGGCCCAACCCCGACCCCGCACCACGAGGACGTCGATTGCGCGCCCTGCTCTCTGTCAGTGACCGCGAAGGCATCGTGGAGCTCGCCCGCGGCCTGACCGACGCCGGCATCGAGTGTTTCGCCACCGATGGCACGCGAGCCCACCTGGCCAATGCCGGCATCACCGGTATCCGCCCCGTCTCCGAGCTGACCGAGACGAACGAGATCCTGGGCGGGCGCGTCAAGACGCTGCACCCGGCGATCTTCGCGGGCCTCCTCGCCCGAAGAGACCAGCCGGACCACCTCGCCCAGCTTGCGGAAGCAGGCATCGAGCAGATCGATATCGTCGTCGTCAACCTCTACCCGTTCGCAGAGAAGGTGCGCCAGCCGAACACGAGCCTCGACCAGGCGCTCGAGCAGATCGATATCGGCGGAGTCGCCCTCCTCAGAGCGGCGGCCAAGAACTTCCCGGGCGTGGCCGCGGTCAGCAGTCCGACCCAGTACGCATCGGTCCTGCGCGATATCAAGACGCAGGGCAGCGTCAGCCCGGAGACCCGACAGAAGCTCGCGGCTGAGGCATTTGCGCTGACAGCAACGTATGACGCGCAGATCGCGAGCTACCTCAACGTCAGTACGGGCACCGTGTTTCCGAGCCGCCTGACCATGGTGGTCGAGAAGAAGGCCGACCTGCGCTACGGCGAGAACCCGCACCAGCTCGGCGCCTTTTATACCGATCCGGCGCACGCCGGTGGCAGCATCAGCGCTGCCCACCAGATCGCCGGTAAGGACCTGAGCTTCAACAACCTGCTCGACCTCGATGCGGCATGGACCATCGCGAGCGACTTCGGCACGCCGGCGGTCTGCATCGTCAAGCACGGCAACCCGTGCGGGCTGGCCAGCGTGGTCGATTTGGCCGAGGCCTTCCGCCTGGCGCTCGAGGGCGATAGCGTATCGGCTTATGGCGGAGTGATCGGCGTGAATCGCATGATCGACGACGCCACCGCGCGAGCCATCCGTCCCGGCTTCTTCGAGGCCATGGTGGCGCCGGGCTATACCGCCGAGGCGCTCGAGATTCTTCGGACGAAGCGCGGCTTCGAGATCATCGAAATTCCCCCGGCCGATGACGACAGCGACGAGCTTGGCATCGGCAAGTTCGACTTCAAGCGCATCGGCGGCGGATTGCTGGTCCAGACGTTCGACAACCTGGAGGAGGATCGCGACAAGCTCCAGACCGTCACCCAGCGCCGTCCGACCCTGGAGGAGCTCACCGACCTGCTCTTCGCCTGGCGCGCCGTGCGTCACGTGAAGTCGAACGCGGTGGTGCTGGCCAAGAAGCACGCCATGATCGGCATGGGCGCCGGCCAGCCCTCACGGGTCGTCAGCGTCGAGGTGGCGCTGCGCAAGGCCGGCGAACGCGCGCCGCTCTCAGTGATGGCCTCGGACGCCTACTTCCCATTCCCCGATGGCATCCAGATTGCGGCACAGGCCGGCGTGACGGCAATCATTCAGCCCGGCGGCAGCATCCGTGACGAGATGGCGATCGAGGTCGCCGACCGTCACCACATGGCGATGGTCTTCACCGGCCGCCGCCACTTCAGGCACTAGACCGATGGCGTCCTCGACCCGCATCGACAAGCTGATCATCGCCGAGGCGCTTCGCGCGACCGAGGCCGGTGCCATCGCCGCCTCCCGGCTGATGGGACGTGGCGATCGGGACGGGGCCGACCAGGCCGCCGTGACCGCCATGCGCAAGGCCATGGACGACGCCGAGCTGTCGGGCACGATCGTCATCGGTGAAGGCGAGCGCGACTCCGCGCCGATGCTGTACATCGGCGAGCAGGTCGGCAACCCGGATGCCGCCATGTCGGTCGATATCGCGGTCGACCCGCTTGAGGGCACGAACCTTGTCGCGACCGGCTCACCGAATGCGACGGCCGTGCTCGCGGCTTCCGAGCCGGGCGGGCTGATGCACGCGCCGGATACCTATCTCGAGAAGCTCATTGTCGGGCCATCCGTGGCGGGGCATGTCAACATCACCGACCCCGTGGAGCAGACGCTGGCCAAGATTGCCGAGCGATTGGGCCGCAAGGTGTGGGACATCACCGTCGTCATCCTCGAGCGTCCGCGCCACGAGCAGCTCGTTGCGGAGGTCCGCGCTGCCGGCGCCCGCATCAAGCTCATCGGCGACGGCGATCTCACGGCCGCCATCTCGGTTGCGGTGTCCGGAACGGGCGTGCACGCCGTGATGGGAACCGGTGGCGCGCCGGAAGGCGTTCTCTCGGCGGCCGCGCTGAAGTGCCTGGGTGGCGAGATACAGGCCCGCTTCCGCTGGCGATCTGATGAGGAGAAGGAACGCGCGCGCGTGATGGGCGTCGACGTGGACGACGTCGATCGGGTCTATTCAACGAACGACCTTGCGTCGGGCGAGAACGTTGTCTTCTGCGCCACAGGCGTGACCGATGGCGAACTCCTCCGTGGCGTCCGCTTCTTCGGCGGCGGCGCGCGTACCCATTCGCTGATGCTCAGCTATGCCGGCGGTCTCGTCCGGTTCATCGACACCGTCCACATGTGGGACCCCGGAAACCCACCCAAGGTGCGCCTCTAGTCCTGGCTCGCCACCTCGCCGCCTCGCCACTCAGGCGCCGATATTTCGGATGTTTCTGGCCGTAGGTATCCTCTGGGCCGCGGAACACCGATATTTCGGCTGGAGAACGGCGAGGCCCTGGCCTCGGGGCCACCTTCACGCCAACAGTCAACCGATCTATCTTAGATTCGCGGCCAGTCAGCATGCGCAGGCCATGATTCGTCGATTTATCGGAAACGTGACACGTCGGCGCAGCTTCAGCCGCTGGGCAGGGGATCCGACCAGTCCGGGCCGCCCAGACGGGCGACTTCCTGCTCGGCAACGGTGGCAAGCAGATCGGCGACGGTCACCTCCAGGCGGAAGTCGGAGCAGTTGCGCCACGGCAGCAGCGCCGGGTCCAGCTCCGCCACCGGCTCCAAAGCAAAGCGGCGCTCGTGAAAGCGGGGGTGCGGCACGATCAGGTCGTGCTCGGGATCGGTCACACACAGGCCGTCGAAGGCAAGGATGTCCAGGTCAATCACCCGCGGACCCCATCGACGCCCCTGCGGGTCTCGGCCCAGGGCGAGCTCGAGGCGCTTGAGCTCGACCAGGAGGTCGGTGGGCGAAAGATCGGTCTCAAGCTCGAGCGCGGCATTCTGAAACCGCGGCTGATCAAGCGAATCACGGGGCGCGGCGTCGTACAGCGAGGACACGCGAACGACCTGGCCGATGCCTCGCAGCTGCGCGACCGCCGCGCGAAAAGCGACGGCAGGCTCGCCGAGATTCCCCCCAAGACCGATAAAGGCGCGCACGCGCGCACTGTACTCGATGCTTCCATTTGGCTGGTAATCGGCTGATAATCGGCCGACGCTAGCATCGGGGTTTCAATCGTTGGAGGCCGGTGGTTTGTCGGACATCAAGTACGCGTACCCGCTGATCCTCAACAAGGTCGCGTCGCCGCACTACGCAACGCCGACCCTGCGGCGTAGCAGGCTGCTCAACTGGCTTAATGAGGGGGCCGACGGGCGAGCCACCGTGATCGCCGCTGATGCCGGCTATGGAAAGACGACTCTCCTGTGGCAGTGGGAGCGCGAGGTCCCGTTCCCGTGCTACTGGTACAAGCTGGACCGCACGGACCGCGACTGGACGTTCCATATCAGCTACCTGATCGAAGCGATCAGCGTTCGCCACCCCGGCTTTGGCCGGCGCGCGCACTCGATGCTCCAGCAGATGGGCGGTCCGGGATCATCGCGACCGGGCGTGGCGGCCTATCTGCTTGCCGAGATGCACGAGCGGCTCACGACGCCGTGCACGTTCATCATTGATGACTGGCAGTACGTGAACGCCGTCACCGAGGTGCGTGGCCTCTGGAATCAGATCCTGCGCGATGCGCCACCGACCTGCCGTTTTGTCTTCGCCTCGCGAGTGAAGCCCCGTCTCCAGTTCGCCCGTTTCAAGACACACGGCGGCTACGCAGAGATCAAGACCGATGCGCTGCGCTTCACCGAATCGGAGATCGCCGAGCTCTTCCGCGACGTCTACAACGACCCGCTCGACCCGGCCGAGCTCGTTGAGCTCGAACGCCGCACCGAGGGCTGGGCGGCGTCCCTCCAGTTGGTGGAATTCTCGCTCCGCGAGCGGCCGACGCCCGAGGAGCGCCGACGCTTCATCCAGTCGATTACCGCCACCCGGGATAGCGACCTGTTCGACTTCCTGGCCGAGGAGGTCCTCGACCAACAGCCCGATGAGACGCGCAACTTCCTTCTCTCGACCTCGATCCTCCAGCAGATCACGCCCGAGGTCGCCGAACGGCTGGCCGGCGTGCATGACGGACGCAAGGAGCTGACGGATCTCGAGCAGCGCGGCCTCTTCACGAACCGCCTGGACGAGGTCCGATATCGGTATCACAACCTGTTCCGCGAATTCCTGGAGCGACGCCTGATCGCCGAGCGGTCCGAGGCCGAGGTCGTGGGCCTGCACATCCATGCCGCCTCGTACTTCGAGACTACGGAGCAGTGGCCGGAGGCGATCCACCACTACCTGCGCGCAGGCCTTCAGCGACAGGCCGCCCGGTTGATTGCAAAGTACGGCGAAGAAGTTGTCGCCGAGGGCCGCCTTGGTCTGGTCGACGAGTGGCTCCAGCAGCTTCCCGCCGAAACCATCAAGCAGAATGCGCGGCTGAGCCTTCTGCACGGTGAGGCGTGCGGCATCCGCGGCGACTGGGACCAAGCCCTCGAATCGCTCGAACGTGCGCGCACCTACTTCAATCGGAAGGGCGATCGCCGTCTCGAGGCCCTGGCCTGCCTCAAGCTTTCATCGGTCTACTCGAACTATGGGGACCCCGAGGCTGGGTGGAAGCTGGCGGATGAAGGGCTCACCCTTGCCCCGCCGGACGCGCGCGCCCTGAGAATGCGACTCGAAGGCGATCTGGCCCTCACGCGCACGTGGCTGACCGAAGGGCTCCCCGCCGTTGCCGAAGCATGCAAGCGTCTGGCGATCGAAGCCACCGCTCTCGGGCTCGAGCATTACGCTTCGATCGCGCTGCACAACCTCGGTTACTTCGAGATGGAGATGGGACGGCCAACCGACGCGATCATGCATCTCGAGCGCGCTGCTCGGTTCTGGGCCGATCTGCCTCCAAATCCATTCGCCGACTTCTCGGACCTCGTGCGTGCGCTCGCCACGATCGGGGACTTTGATCGGGCTCACCTGTTGGCCGATACGGCCAGCGATAAGACCCGTTCCTGGCCGCGTCCGTTCGCAGAGGCGAAGCATGGCAAGGCCACCGTCCTGTCACTTCAAGGACGTTTCGCCGAAGCCGCAGACTCTCTTCAGGTCGTTCTCGAGCAGCCATCCACTCTCGGTGCTCTTCGGATCACTATCGGCGGGCTGTTCATCGATTGCCTCTACATGACAAAGGACGCCACATCTGGGATGGCCGCAGCCGTCGAGGTGGTGAACCAGGGTCCACTCGACAAGCGCTACGGTTTGACGCTATCCGTGGCGAATGCTCTGGGAAAACATGTCCTCGGATCATGCTCCGGTGAGTGCCAGGAGACATGGCGAGACGTATCCGCCTGGAAGGAAAAGGGATTGCTGGCAACCAGCGCGACAGCTTCGATCAAGCTCGCGCACCTGGCATTCGAGCATCGACTTCGGAACGCCACGAAGCTAGCGGCCGATGCCCTTCACTCCGCGCAAGACCTGGGAATGCTGAAGGCCAACAGGTGGTGGATCAGGCTCCTTGCGCCGCATGCGCTGAAGATCGCCAGACAACGTGGAGGCGCACCACTATTGAGAACCCTGGTTGAGTCCGATCCTGAAGGTTGGCGCGTGCGCGCGATCGACGCCCTCCCCATGCTGACAGGGGACCACCGCGCCAGGCTGCTTGCCTCAATCGTGCAGAACGCCAACCGGGAGACCGCTGCGGCACTCGAGCCCTTGTCGGGATCCGATGTGGCGGGTGCCGTGAAGACCTTGGTGGTCCGGCAGGCGCCACGTCTCTATGTGCGAATGTTCGGAACCCTCAGCGTCCAGCGCGGGTCGCCCGAAGGTCCAACGATTTCCATCAGCAAGCGGCGATTGCGCACGATGCTGGGCTTGCTGGCTGCGCACCTGGGTCGTCCACTATCGCGCGACCAGGTGATCGAGACGCTGTGGCCGGACGCCGACATCACAGCAGGCCTGAACAATTTCAACCAGACGATCTTCCAACTCCGCCGCGAACTGGATCCGACCCACCGTGACGGAGAGACGGCACCATATGTCGTAAGTACAGTCGAGAGTGTGTACCTTCACCCGGAACTCGTTCGTGCGGACGTGGGTGACGTTCGACGGTTGTCATCACAACTCCTGACAGCTCCTGTTGCTCTGAAGCGGGAATCGGCCAACAAGCTGCTCGCACTCATTCGCGGCGAGTTCCTCTTCGACCTGCGATATGAGGACTGGACTCCGTCGATTCAGATGCGGGTTCACGCCGAGGTCCGAAGCTACCTTGCGCCCCTCCTTCTAGCCGATGGCATCGAGATCAGTCATGAGACAGGCGTCCGAGCAGCCCTCGCGGTGATCGGGCTGGACGAGTACGACGAAACGGCGCAGTTTGCGTTGATACGCCAACTAGCCGCCAGCGGAAAGAGAGAGGCTGCGCGCCATGCGGCTGCGCGCTACATCGCGCGTCTGCGAAGCGAACTTGATGAAGAGCCTGGACCCGAACTGGCCGATCTTCTCGCCAGTGTGGGACGACGTTGATCAACAAGTGGTTGACTAACCGCGTGCTAGAGCCCGCAGGGGGGTTGACTAGGTACCGGTTGGTCAGTTAGAGTACCAGCCAAGCCTAGTACTTTGGTCATGCACCAATGCTTGGCGCTAATTCTTGGAAGCATCGATCCGGTCGCTGAATGTGGGCACTTAGGCGGCCGGGGAGCATGTAGTGCAACCGACCGTTCCGTCACGGAGTGTGTCGGTTGTTGGTCTATTCGTACAGAAGAGGGCACCTTCTGATGACAGAATTCACCAAGGGCTGGTAGACAGCTCGGAGGACTCAGCATGCGAGTACGTCTAAGACGACTCGTCTCGCTGACCACGACCCTTGCGTCCCTTGTAGCGCTGGCGCTGTCGGGAGGCGCTGGAGTCAGCGGTTGGTAGACGAGGGACTGCTAGACTCAGGTTCGGCCACTCGTGAGTGACGATCTGTGAACAGCCAAGTCCGCCGTCTAGTCCTAAGCACGACAACCGCCGCAGTTCTCGTAATTGCGGCGGTTGTCTTGATATACCCGCTCCGCCCGGAAATAGGTGGTCCCTTCGGGCTGGCATTCTGGATTGGCGCGACGTTGCTCGCGAGCGCTATGCCAGTCGCCCTACCACGTGGGACAGTCGTTTCAGTCGCAGCGTCGCCGATCATCGCCGCTGCAATCTTGGGCGGCCCAGCCGCGGCCGTAATTGTGGCGGCGATCGGCTCAACTGATAGCCGTGAAGTCCGTGGCGCGGTACCGATCTACGGAACGATATACAACCATGCTTCCATCGTTATCGCGGTAGCGGTAGGCGCTTCATTCTATGAACTAGCCATGTCCGTGGCTCCCCAAGGTTCGGGTGGAGCGATTGTGAGTCTGTTAGCGGCTCTCGTCGCCGGCACGTTGATGTACATCATCAACTGGACCATGAGCATTGCAGCCGTCAGTGCCCGGACCAACCAAACCTTCATGGCGATCTGGGGCCAAGATGTCGGCAATATTGCCCTGACGATGGTCGGATTGGTTCCACTGGCTTGGTTGATGGCGCAGATCTTCCAGTTACCGGATGGGGTGGGCTGGTGGGCGACGCCGCTGTTCGTGGTTCCGCTGTTCACCACCAGGCTGGCCTATGCCCGATACGTCGAGACGCGCGAGTTGTTCGAGCAGACGATCGAGGCGCTCTCGAAGGCGGTCGACGCACGCGATACCTATACCCGCAACCATTCGAGCCGCGTGAGCCATATCGCGGAGGCGATGTGCCGCGTGATGCGGTTGCCGGAGACCGATATCGAGAAGATTCGCTGGGCGGGGCTCCTGCACGACATCGGCAAAATCGGTATCAGGGACAACATCCTGTTAAAGGAAGGGCCGCTCGACAAGCACGAGCGCGTCCTGATGAACCAGCATCCTACCATCGGGGCCGAGATCGTGGCGCCGGCAACCCAGCTCAAGGCTGAGGCCCCGCTGATCCGCGCGCATCACGAGTGGTTCAACGGCTCGGGCTATCCGGACGGAATCGAGGCGCTCGACATTCCGACCGGCGCACGCATCCTCACCATCGCCGATGCGTACGAGGCCATGACCAGCTCGCGCCCGTACCGCAAGACGCCGCTGACGCACGAGATCGCGATCGATCAGCTCCAGAAGTTCGCCGGGATCCAGTTCGATCCGGAGATCGTGCCGGTATTGGTCGGCCTGGATCGGGCCATTTTGGATCGGCCTCCGGATCGGCCCGATGAGCTTCCGAGCATGCGCCATCGGCCCGACCCTCGCGACAACCAGCCGGCCAGAGAAGAACCCGGGACGAAGGCGAGGCCAGCCCTGGCCTCGGATGATGTTTCTTAGCACCATCCTGCTGGCGTTGATCGTTGGCGCCCTTGCCGGGGGTGGACTACCTCGCCTCGCCGATCTGAGGCTGCGCTGGACCGTCCTGCTCATCGTGGCCCTGGGCCTTCGCCTGGCGGCCAGCCTGACGCGCGAGACCGGCATCGGCGCCGATATTCCGGTCGGGTGGGCCTACATCGCCGCCTATGGGCTCACGTTCGCGTGGCTGTGGGCCAACTGGCGCGTGCCGGGATTGCAGATCGCGTCGGTGGGCATCGGCGCCAACATGGCCGCCGTCCTCCTCAATGCCGGACAGATGCCGATCTGGTCAGCCGCTTTCAGCGCCGCTGGATTCACCGCCGCGGAGATCGTCAACGACCCGTTCCATTTCCTTCTCCAGGCCGATACGATCGCCGGCTTCGTCGCCTCCGGCGGGCTCTTCGGCGACGTCATCCCGCTGCCGATCCCGATCATTCGCGAGGTCATCAGCATCGGCGACGTGTTGCTCGCACTCGGAATCTTCTGGGCCATCGTGTACTCGATGACGCGCGCGGATGCACCGAGCCGCAGCGCCTACGCCCTGGCCGGGAACTCCGTCCTGCGTCCGGGTCCGGCGGGACGGGCAGCAATCGGTGTTCCGTACGCCGAGCCGGAACGCATCCCCGCCGAGATCACATGCGAGGCGGCGGACGAGGCCGGCGTGCGACGCCAATCGCCGTACCTGCGTCTCGTGCGCAACCGCGACTTCTCGCTGCTGTGGGTTGGCCAGTTGGTCAGCCTGTTCGGCGAGCGAATTCACACCGTGGCGCTCGGGTTCCTGGTGTTCGAGGCGACCGGCGGCTCCGCGCTCGAAGTCGGCCTGACCTTCGCCGCCACGGCAATTCCCAGCGTCGTGCTCGGACCGCTGGCCGGCGCCCTGGTGGACCGATGGGATCGCCGCGTCACCATGATCGGCTGCGACATCGTGCGCGCGGTCCTGTTGATGGCGGTCCCGTTCGTGATCGACATCAATATCGGCCTGGTTTATGTCATGGCCTTCCTGATCGCCACCGTGACGCTGCTCTTCCGCCCGGCCAAGACGGCCGTCATCCCGGCGGTTGTCGGGGAGCGCGATCTCGTCACGGCGAACTCCATGAGCAGCGTCGCCGATACCGCCGCCGACCTCATCGGCCTCCCCATCGCCGGCGTCCTGGTCGGCGTCCTGCTGGCGGTGGAAGCGCTCGAGCTGGCCTTCCTCCTGGGTGGCGTGACCTACCTGATCAGCGCCGTCCTGATCATCGCCATGAGCGTGCCGCGTCAGGAGCTCATGAATGCTCCCTTCCGGCCGGGCGTGGTGTGGACCGAGATCGTCGAAGGCTGGCAGTTCCTGCGTCGCCAGGCGGAGCTGTTCAGCAACACCATCGTCTCGAGCGTGGCCCAGCTGGCGGTCGGCGCCGAGATCGTCGCCAGCCTGCCGTACGCGCGACGCGTGCTCGACCAGTCGCAGATCGGACCTGCGGAGAGCTACGCGCTTCTCCTGACGGCGGTGGCGTTCGGCAGCGTGGTGGGCGGGGTGGCGGTCGGCGTCATCGGCGACCGCATCGCGAAGGGGCCGCTCATCATTGCCGGGTTCATGGGTATGGGGCTTTCGCTGGTGGCCGCCGGCATGGTCACGAACCCGTTCATCGCCATGGGCATGTTCTTCATCACCGGTCTCGCGAACATGCTGTTCATCATCCCGACCATCACCATGTTCCAGCAGCGCACGCCGCAACGTCTCATGGGCCGCGTGGTGTCGAGTCGCCAGGCGTTGGTGTTCGGCGCGATCGCGCTCTCGATGGGCCTCTCCGGATGGCTGTCCGATCTCATCGGTCCGGCCACCGTGCTCATGGTCGCCGGGACCATCTGCGCCCTTGCGGGTGCGGCCGGCATCTTCGTCCCCGCCATGCGGAACGCCCGGTGATGGGCGCGTCTGTTACCCTTCGCGCGCCGTGGGACTGATTCTCGACCTGGCGGTCGTGGCCCTCGCGCTGGTCGTCATCGGTTCATTGGCACTCCTGGCCTGGACGCTCGCCGTGAGTGCCGTGCGCGCAACACGACTGGGGCGATCGAGTGTTGCTACCCTGCGACACACGTTGACCGATGTTGAGGCTCGCTTTGGCATCACCCTCGCGCAAACGTCGACCGCCCTCGATACCCTGATCAGCCGGACTGCACCGATACGGCCGATGCGGCCGATGCCGCCACCCTCAGCTGGAGATTCACCGGACGCATGACGACCAACGATCCCAAGCGTGACCCCCGCGACCCCCGCGCGCCCCGGGAGCCTCGGACGCCCCGGGAGCCGGGCTACCGCGGTTCGCTTCCGACCCGCGACGACCAGCTGGCCCGGCCTTGGATCTTCACCGTCATCGGCGTCTTCGTGCTCGTCTTCGTCCTGTCGATCCTTGGCGTTCCTTCGCGCTTCATCGCAGAGCCCACCCCCGTACCGCTCCCGTCGGTGCCCGCAGTTTCGGCAGAGCCTTCAGGCTCGACCTCGGCCTCTCCATCGGTCTCGGCGTCGGTCTCAGCGTCGGCGTCGGCGGAGCCTTCAAGCACGGCCTTACCATCCGCCCCGGCGTCGGGTTCCGCGTCGCCCGACCCCTCACCCTAGTCAGGCCGATTCATCGGCGGATGGCCGCCATGAACCTGGCCTCGAGGTCATCCTCAGCCAGGAGGCTGCCGATCTTTCGTAGGTTCGTGGCATGAACGCACGCTTTGGCCAAGAATCGACGTTACTTCGGCGGCGAGAGGCGACACCGCAAGCTATCGGCGCGGAAGCCTGCGGCGTCGGATCCAGAGGAGGCCGTCACGTCCGAGCGGCTTGCCTGTGCGCAATGCTCGGAGAACCTCGCGTGACCCGGCGGGCAGCACGGAGGCAACGAAGTCCGCAGGCGGCTGAACTGCCAGGCGGTTGTACTCGGTGTCCTCCACGACCATCACAAGCCTGACCGGCCGCTGGTGACGCGCGGCAATCCAGTCGCGCTTCCGGGCATTGCGGCGGTACTGGCGCTGAAAGTCCAGGAGACGCCGATCGATCTCGGTATCGATGATCTCGATCGGACCGAAGAACCCCGCATCCGCCGCCTCACCATGCTCGCCAGCGAGGAGCTCGAACTGAACGCTCCACACTGCGTGCGCGAGTGACCGGAGATGCTCGGCGACCAGGAGCTGGCCGGTATCACGCAACGAGGGCGGTCGACCGTCGTACGTCTGGATCACGATGTCCAGCCCGACCGCCTCACCGACCGCGCAGAGAGTATCAACGTGGATGCCGGGCTCACCGTGTTCGACCCGACGCGCCGTATCCGGCGACACGCCAGCGCGCCGGCTCATCTCCGCACGACTCCATCCGTGCTCGGCGCGCGCAGCCGCGATCGCAGTCCCGGCACGCTCGGACTGATCCGCGGCGCGCTTAACGGCGCTGCGAGATCGGCGATTGCTGGGCTTGCTCATGCCTTGCATCATGGACCGCGACCGCTTACCGCCCCGTTACCGCCCGATTATTCGGCGGATTTCTGGCCTGGAGCGGCGTTGGGACCACGGAACGTCGAAATATCGGCCGATGGCCGGCGTGAGCTTGGCCGCGGGGACACCTTCAAGCCGACAGCCAGCCGATTTTCCGGCGATTCGCGGCCTGCGACCACCCTGAGGCCAGGGATCGACGATATATCGGCAGGCCGATGACGGCACGGCCCAGAATTGGACGTGTTTCGTGCGCGACCTATACTGGTCGGGCGCTGGCCGACCGAGCGGCGCGCAGGACCGGGGCGCAGGGCGCCCGAGGACCGAAGACCGAGACGGAGGAAAGACCCGAGTGCCCGATACCCCGCGTACGGTGCTCGTCGTTGATGACGAGCCTGAGATCCGCTCGCTTCTCAACGACCTGCTCGTCGACGAGGGGTACACGGTCGCCACCGCGAACACCGGGGCGGACGCGCTGGCGCAGATCACCAAAGATCTGCCGGACCTGGTGATGATGGACATCCAGCTCCCCGACCAGGACGGCATCACGCTGCTGCGGCAGATCAAGCGGGAGCACAACGAGCTCGAAGTGATCGTGATGACGGCATTCGGCGGCTCATCCACCGCCATCAAGGCCATGGGCGACGGCGCCTACGACTACGTCACCAAGCCCTTCGAGATCGACGACCTGCTCGCCACCCTCAAGCGCGTCTTCGAGCACGCCGACATGAGCTCCGAAGTCAGCGCGCTCCGGCTCGAGCTGGGAAAGAGCGCGGCGGATCGCGAACGCATCGTGGGTTCCAGCAAGCCGATGCTCGAGGTCTTCAAGCTCATCGGCAAGGTGGCTCCGTCGGATGCAACCGTGCTGGTCACGGGGGAATCCGGTACCGGCAAGGAGCTGATCGCGGAGGCGCTGCATCGGGCCAGCAAGCGAAATCCGCATCCGCTCGTGAAGGTCAGCTGCGCGGCGCTGCCGGAGTCCCTGCTGGAAACGGAGCTGTTCGGCCATGAAAAGGGCAGCTTCACCGGCGCCATGACCATGCGCAAAGGCCGATTCGAGACCGCCAACAAGGGAACCATCTTCCTCGACGAGATCGGCGAGATGACGCTGGGCACCCAGACCAAGCTGCTGCGCATCCTCCAGGAGCGGGAATTCGAGCGCATCGGCTCAAATACGCCGATCAAGATCGACATTCGCGTCATTGCCGCCACCAACCGCACGCCGAGCGACGAGGTCGCCAAGAGCAAGTTCCGCGAGGACCTGTACTACCGCCTCAACGTGATCCACATCCACATGCCGCCCCTGCGCGAGCGCAAGGACGACATTGCCTTGCTGGTCGAGCACTTCCTGGTGAAATTCCGGCATGCCGTCGGCGCAATTCCCACGCCGATCACGGAAGAGGCGCTCAACCGCCTGGTCGAGTACGAGTGGCCGGGAAACGTGCGCGAGCTCGAGAACGCCATCGAGCGCGCGGTCGTCCTTTCGCGCGGCAATCCGATCACGCTCGAGCACCTTCCCTTCGACGATCGCCTGGAAGCGCGTGACCGCGCCAAGCTTGTCCGACGCCGCCATCGCCTCGAAGCCGATGAAGCCGATCTCGATGACCGACGCAACCAGCTCGAAAGCGACGAAGCCCAGACCGATGCCGCCGATGCCTCCGCTGCCGCCGATGCCCATGCCGCGAACGGCGACGGTGGATCGTTCACGGAGCGTGTGTCGAGCCTGGAACGACAGCTCATCGAGCAAGCGCTGGAGCGCGCGGACCGCGATCCCGCCCGCGCCGCCGACGAGCTCGGCATCACCCGCCGCGTTCTGACCGCCAAAATCAAGGAATACGGACTCAAGTAGGTGCCTCGCGTGGGTGGCCTCTGTATCGGTCAATTTTCACGCGGGGCCGATGCTGCGTGCGGTTTGGCCCATGCAGTGAACACCACCACGCACGAACGGCACTCCGGCGTGCACGTCACGCTCATCTGTGACCCACACAGAGGACAAACGCCGCGCAGACAAGCGTTCGCGTGACAATTGGCCTTTCGATGGCCACAGGCGTGTGTCACGAGCCCCGGTGGTATCCTTCTTGCCACTGAATGAGCTGACAACCATCACGCAAGAAGGGACGCCAACGCATGTTCAGCCGCGTTCGCATCGCAATCAGATTCTTCTTCGTCGGGCTCGCGGTCGGCGTGCTCCTGGCCCCGCGCAGCGGTGAGCAGACGCGCCGCCTCGTGCGCGAGAAGGCCGATCGGCTCCTCAACGACATCCTCGACGCCGCCTCGCTCGGCACGGTCGAGCCCGTGGATGTGACGGGAACGCCGGACGACGAGGCTGAGGCTCCGAAGCCAACTGCCACCCGAACCCGCAGTCGGGCCGCCACAAGCGCCAGCTAGACCGATGCGCCTGCCGCGGTTCGCGCGGCGTCAACCAGCGCCGGCGCGAGAGCGGGCGCGCATGGTGGCCGAGCAACTTGAGGCGCGCGGAATCATCGATCCGGATCTGCTCAACGCGTTTCGCACCGTCCCTCGTCACGAGTTCGTGGCGGGGGACGCGGCATATGGCGACCATGCGCTGCCGCTCGATGCCGGCCAGACCATCTCGCAGCCGTACGTCGTGGCGCGTATGACCGCCGCCGCGCGACCGCCCGAAGGATGGGAAGGAGCCAATGTGCTCGAGGTCGGGACCGGATCGGGCTACCAGGCCGCCATCCTCGCCCACCTGGGTGCACGCGTCACGACCATCGAGCGCCATAACGAGCTTGCCGAGCAGGCTCGCGCGCGCCTGGGAAATGCGGTCACCGTGATCGTCGGGGATGGCACGCACGGGTGGGCGGAGGATGGGCCGTATCGGTCTATTTTGGTCACCGCCGGAAGTCCGTCCGTGCCGCAGCCGTTGCTGGATCAGCTGGATCGGTCCGGGGGGAGGCTGGTCATGCCGGTCGGAGATCGGCGCCACCAGTTCCTGACGCTGGTGGAGCGAACCGACGACGAATACCGCACCACCGAGCTGGAACCGGTCGTGTTCGTGCCATTGATCGGCCGATACGGGCTCACTGAAGAGTAGGCTTGGTCGCTGGCCGGAAGAGCTGGCATAGGGCATGCACCGCAGAGCATGGCCTGATATCCATGTCCGAGCCTTGAGGGAGGTACATCGCGACCATGACCTACGACCGTCGCAACGATCCCGTCGATCCCAACGTGGATCCCGTCCAGGACGACACGCGCGTCGTCGAGCGCCAGACCTACGTCGAGCGCGAGCGACCCGCCGAACCCGCCTACGCTCCTCCGGCAGCCCAGCCGGCCGGTTCGCAGGTGAACGTCAACTCTGGTTCCGGCTCATCCGGCTACGCGGAGCCGGTGGCGCCCGGACCGCTGTATTACGTCCGACGCGTCCTATCACTCTTGTTCGGCATCCTCGCCGTGCTGATCGCGCTGCGGATCCTGCTCCTGCTGTTCGTGGCGAACCAGTCCAACAACATCGTCGACTTCGTGTACAACGTGACCGAGCCCTTCGTCGCGCCGTTCCGCGGCATCTTCTCGTTCGACGCCGTGTCGCCCGGGGGTGGCAGCGTGTTCGATGTCGCTGCTTTGGTGGCATTGATCGGCTGGCTGCTTATCTACCTGCTGCTCATGGCGATCCTTCGCCTGGGCGACCGAGGTCGCACCGCCTGAATGCTCATTTGACCGAAGCGCCCCTCTCCCAATTCGGCGGAGGGGGGCGTTTTCTTGTGGTGCTGTGGTCAGGGGCCGCGTCTCGACCACACCGTTTGCACCGGGGCGCAAACAACTGGCAAGTTGAGTCCGATTCGCCTGGGTTCGACCACACCGTTTGCACCGGGGCGCAAACAACTGGCAAGTTGAGTCCGATTCGCCTGGGTTCGACCCCACCGTTTGCACCGGGGCGCAAACCATGAGGGAAATGGTCCCCAAGGAGCCACGGCAGCGCGGCTACTTGCCAGTTGCTTGCACAGGGGTGCAAATTCTGCAGGATAAGCACCTGATTGCCGGATAAGCACCTGATAAGCGGCCGGTAACGGGTCGCGAGGCATGATCAGTTTCATGGCGAATCGGCAGTCGCGGATCGGCGAAGCAGCGCGGCTGGCCGATTGGGTGCTGCGCTAGATCGGCCGGGAGCTCCGCGTCGCGCGCATCCTCAGCGGCATGACGCAGGGCCAGGTAGCTGCGATCCATCACACCTCGACCTCCCATGTGAGCCGCGTCGAGCACGGGCTGATCAAGGGAATCACACTGACTCAGCTCTTTCGGCACGCGGCCATCGTTGGGCAAAAGCCGTACATCAAGCTGTTCCCGCTCGTCGCCCGACCGATGGATCATTCCCAACTCGCACTCTTCACACGGTTCCGGGAGCGGATCGGTCATGCGTGGCAGGTCATCGTCGAAGCGCCGATGCCGATCGTTGGCGACCTTCGAGCCAGCGACGCGCTGCTGAGCATCCCCGGCTGCCGATGCGTGGTGGAGGTAATCACCCGGCTCGCCGACCTCCAGGCGCAGCTGCGTTCTGCCCGCCGAAAGGTTCGCGATCTCGAGGCCGATCGGCTCATCTTCGTCGTCCTCGGCACGGAGACGAATCGTCGAGCGTTGCGCGACGCCGGCCGCGCCGTCGACGACGCCTTCCCGCTGCGAACGAAGGCGGCCCTTGCGCGGCTCGCCGAAGGCGTGGATCCAGGAGCCGATGCCCTGATCCTGCTCTGATCGTGGCGCCCTCGCTGGATGTGCACCGGGGCGCAAGCAACTGGCAGGTTAAGCCCGATGGGCGCTGCTTCGACCCCACCGTTTGCACCCGGGCGCAAATTTCTTAGCGGAATCGGGTTCGTTGAGGCCCGGCAACGCCTCTTCTTGCCAGATGTTCGCGCGTGGGCGCGGGCACCAGACCTAGACCGGAGGGACCTCGAGGGCGGCGCGCCCGAGGGGCCGATGGTCAGCAGCGTTCAACCCGCCAGGGCCAACAGGCACGCCGGCGCGCGTGAGCTCCTCGTCATAGACCGATTCGGTGCGCCGCACCTGCGCATCGATGCTGAACCGATCGGCCACGGTGCGATACCCTGCCTCGCCCAGCCGCGCGCGCAATGAAGGATCCGCCAACAACGAGCCGACCGCAGCGGCCAACAAACCAACATCCGCCGGCGGCACGAGCAGGCCGTCGACGCCGGAGGTGATGACCTCGGGAATGCCGCCGACCGCGGACGCGACGACGGGGACTCGACGAGCCATGGCCTCCAGGATGGAAATGCCCTGCGCCTCCCGCAACGAAGGCAGCACGGCAACGGATAATTCGGCCGTCAGGGCGGAGACATCCTCCCGCCGCCCGGTGAACACGACGTGGTCAGGCGAAGAGGCACGCAATGCATCGGCCAGGGAGCCTTCGCCGACGATGACCAGCCATGCATCAGGCGACGCGCGAAGGATGAAGGGCCAGGCGTCAAGCAGAAACCGATGACCTTTCTCAGGCTCCAGTCGAGCGACCACGCCCACCAACAACGCGGAGCCTGAAAGACCCAACGACTGACGCAACCCGCAAGCCGGGGGAGGCGTGGCGAAGCGCGACAGGTCGACGCCGTTGGGAATGACCGCGAAACGGGCCCCGGCTCGACCTTCGGCCATGACCTTGCGGACGATGGCGTCCGAGGGAACAATGAGCCGATCCATCGCCGGCGTCAGCCCAGCGAGCACCGCCGTGTCCGCGGCCGAGCGAACGCGCGAGGAATGGACGGTGGCCATGATCACCGGCACACCGGCTGCGACGGCAGCGCGCGTCCCGACCACCTCGGCGCGGTACATGTGAGCATGCACGAGATCGATCTCCTCGCGCCGCAACCATGCCGCGAGGTCGCGGACGGCGAGCTCGTCATCGGTGTCGTCAAGAACGTCCACCGCCACCCCCAACGCACGAAGGCGCTGCACCGCGGAGCCGGCCGACAGCGAGAGGGCGCGGACGTCATACCTGGACCGGTCCAGGCGCAGGAGCAGCCCGGTGTACGACTCCTGGGCGCCACCGTTGCCCCCGGTCGCGAGCAGCTGCAGAATCCTCGGCCGCGGATGACTTCGAGACCGATGAATCCGCCGATGCCTGGTGTACGCCGCCCCCGCGATCGCCCCTTCGTGCTCAGGCGCCGATACGCCGCGCGGCCCATCAGTCGTCATGCGGCAGGTACGGGGGCGCGGTTTGGCAGGATCATCGGTCCATCGATCCTAGGGGTGCCCCGGCGGAGCGTCAAAGCGGCCGGTCGCCGTCACGCCGCTCGTTTGCACCCAGGCGCAAACAACTGGCAAGAAGAGGCGCGATCTCGGCTCTGGCGCGTCATTCGACCCGACAATTTGCGCCCCGGTGCAAACGGTGAGGTCGAGGCAGGGCAGACCGGGCTCAACCTGCCAGTTGTGTGCACCCCGGTGCAAATCGGGCCCCCGGGGGCAAATCGGGCGATCAGGGCGCCCAAAGGGCCGCCTCAGGGGTCGGAGGCGTGCCAGACGTCGTAGGCCTCGCCGACGACGGTGTCGAAGCGGAGGCCCATGAGCACGATCCCGGCGAACCCGGCCTCGCGAGCCCGAGCAGCGGCAGCCTTGGCAACGCGCCAACCTTCGGCGCGTGCATCGCTCTCAGACAACCCGGCCAGGCGCGAACGGAGCGCGTCACTGATGGGAATGGCACCGACGGATTCCAGGCGACGGACCCAGCGCTCGGTGAATGGGGGCGTGATTTCGAGGTACACCGGCGGATCCTCCGGCCGCAGCTCCAACCGTTCGGCAACGCCAGCCACCGATGCGGGATCCATGACCGGGCCGGTGGTCATGAACTGGGCGCCGACCTCGACGCGGCGGCGGAACATCCATCGGCGCGAACGAGTGCTCATTCCGACCTCGAATGACACCGGCGCAACCGAAGGCTGCAACGCCCGCAGATATTCCACGATCTCGTACGAATTGCTCCAGTGCTCGACCTCGGGAAGCATGTCGCCCTGCACGACCAGGAACGAAGTCACGCCGTTGGCGATGGCCCCGCGCACCTCGGACTCGATGGCCAGGATATTCCGATCGCGTGTGGAGCAGACCACGGTGGGGCGGACATCGGGCACGTCGTGCGTGATGCGCGCAGCGAACGAGTAGGGCGAGACGCGGACCTGCTTGAAGGGGTTATCGGTGATGAGGACGTCGCGCCATCGGCCTCGAAGCTCCAGGTGCGTCATGCTCGGAAGCCGAGGCGGGTTGACCTCGACCATCTCGACCCACTCGCGCCCCTGGGAAAGCATCAGAGCCGCGCGCGGGCCGCCGCCGCAGGCGTGTATCCACGATAAACGCTCTGGCCGGGAATTCGCCCGGTCCTGTCAGCCGATATATCGTTAGTGATATATCGTCTGACAGCGCCGGGACCCGCCACCGACCCAGGCCAAACGACGAGCCTACGCACCGTTTCGCATCTCACGCGCCGCGGAGACCATGTCGCTCAGCTGCTGCTCGATCTCCTCCCAGCGCCGCGTCTTCAGGCCGCAGTCGGGATTGACCCAAAGATCGCCAGATTCCATGAAGCCACGGAAGTGCTCCAACCGCTCCCTCATGACCGATGCGCCCGGCGTGTGCGGCGAATGCACGTCGAAGACGCCCGGACCGATCTGGAGATGCCCGTCCCCAAAGAGCGCGTAAAACTGGCGGATGTACGAATCGTCCTTGGAGCGCGAGAACTCGACGGACGCAACGTCCACGCCCGCGTCTGACCACAAAGGAACAATATCGCCGAAGTCGCCGTAGCACATGTGCGTGTGCATCTGGACGTTGGCCGGCTGGTTATAGACATGGTTCAAAGCCGCACGAACGCCGCGCGCGGAGATCTCGCGCAACGCAGGCGCGTCCACCGTCGGCAGGGGCCATCGCTCGCGGACGGCGGGCTCATCAACCTGGATCACCCGGGCACCAGCCGAGACCAGGTGACCGACCTCCTCCGCAATGGGCTGCGCAACCGCCCAGAACAGCCGGTCATCATCAACGCCGGGCGGGCGGAACGACCAGTTCACGATGGTGACGGGGCCAGTCAGCATGCCCTTCACCGGCTTCGAGGTTGCGTCCTGCGCAATTCGCCACTCGTCGACGGTCATCGGCTCCGTGATGGAGGGCGGTGCGGCCAGGATGGGGGCGCGGACGCATCGGCTTCCATAGGAAAGGACCCAGCCGTTGTGAGTGGTGTGGAAACCGTCCATCTGCTCGGCGAAGTACTCGACCATGTCGGTGCGCTCGAATTCGCCGTGGACCAGGACGTCGAGGCCCATGCGCTCCTGCCAGGCAACCGAGTCGGTGATGAGCTTGCTCATGGCGCTGTCGTAGCCGATGCGGTCGAGCTCCCTTCGACCGAGGCGCACGCGCAGCTGGCGAACGTCGGAGGTCTGAGGCAGCGATCCGGTGGTCGTGGTGGGGTAGGGCGGCAGATCGAGGTCGGCCTGGGCGGCGCGTCGCTCGCTGCGCGGTGCACGGGCCGTGAGCTCGCCGACCGCAGGCCAGTCGACCGGGGGTGGCTGCGCGACTTCCGGAGTCGAACCGCCGGTCAGCGCGGCAGGCCAGGCCGCCAGGGCGCGGGCCTTTTCGCGGGCGAACTGGAAGCCGGCGGGCAGATCCTCGCCCTCAGTGGTGACCGGCAGGAACATGAGGCTCGTCGACGGAATCAGGCGGATGACCTTGCCATCATCAGCATCGCCGAGGGAGGAACGAGCAGCGTCGAAGGAGTCGGGCCACACGCTGCGGCCGTCCATGACCGCCACGAGATGCTCCGGCTGCGCCTCCCATGCGGGCGTATCGCGAAGGTCGGGCACGGCAGCGACAGGCACCTGCACGGCCAGGCCGATGCGCCCCAGCGCCTCCAGCGTCTCCGGCGAAGCGGCACCGAATTGGACGGTCACCAGCGGCGTCGTCCGCAACCCGAGCGAGGCGGCGCCCTCATACGCGGCATCGCGGAGTGCGATGTCCGCATCGGTCATGACCATGCCCAGGCAGGGCTCGTCGAGCTGAAGCTGGAAGCTTTCGTCAGCGGCGGCGCGTTCGCGTACCCAGGTCCACAGCGCATCGCCGGCTTCGCGAGCCACCGTGAGCGGATCCATGCCGTCGGCCAGCTTGCTGAGCTTGACCAGGCTGTACGGACCCAGGACGGCCCACGTCGTATCGGCACCGGGAAGCGGCTCGCGCCAGGGCAGAGGTTGCAGCGGGCGGATCGGCGCCGAGATCTCAGGCACGACGTAGTGATAGTTCGTGTCGAACCACTTTGTCATCTCCCACGCCTCGCGCTCGGGCGTGCCACGCGCCAGCGCGGTGAGCACGCCGAACGCGTCTTGACCGATGCGTCCCGCGTCCTCCGCAGGTGCCACCCCGAGCATCAGGGCCGTCTCGAGCACCTGGTCGTAGAGGAAGAAATCGTCAACCGCCGAGCCGATAGCCTCGCGCTGCTCGGCCAGATGGGTGTCGCGCAATTCTCTGACGCGCGTGGAGAAAGCATCGGGCTCCATGCGGCCGGACCAGGCCCGTTCGAGCGCCCGCTTCAATTCGCGGTTCGGCCCGATCCGCGGATAGCCGATGAGCTGCGCTTTCATATCCATGGGGCCAGTCTAAGCCAAGCTGCCATCTCGGTTCGCGCTCATCCACCGCGGCGGAGGCTACCGACGTAGGTTGCGACGGTCCGTTCAATCCCATTCTCGAATGTTGTGGCCGCCGCGAATCCAAATGCTTCACGAGCCCGAGTGGTGTCGAGTGCTCGGCGTGGCTGACCGTCGGGCTTGGATGAGTCCCAGCGGATTTCCCCTGCGAATCCGGTGTGCCTCACGATGATCTCGGCAAGATCGCGGATCGTGATCTCTTGGCCGGTCCCCAGGTTGACGGGCTCCGCGCCGTCGTAACGCTCCGCTGCGAGCACGATTCCTTCTGCAGCATCGTCGACGTACAGGAACTCTCGCGAGGCGGATCCAGTCCCCCAGACCTCGATGTGATCCGCGCCGGCGTCGCGCGCCTCGACGCACTTGCGGATGAGGGCAGGAATCACGTGCGAGCTGCGTGGATCGAAGTTGTCGCCGGGACCGTAGAGATTGACCGGCACGAGGTGAATCGAGTTGAAGCCGTACTGCTGGCGGTATGCCTGAGCCTGGACCAGGAGCATCTTCTTGGCGAGCCCGTACGGCGCATTGGTCTCCTCCGGATAGCCGTTCCAGAGATCGTCCTCGCTGAACGGCACCGGCACGAACTTGGGATACGCGCAGACGGTTCCAACGGTAACGAACTTCTGAACGCCGGCGAGCCGGGCCTGCTCCATGAGCTGGATGCCCATGATCGCGTTGTCGTAGAAGAAGCGACCTGGATTCTCGCGATTGGCGCCGATGCCGCCGACAACGGCCGCGAGGTGGATGATGAGATCGGGTTCCCCGTCAGCCAGCGCGCGTTCGATCCCATCGGCTGTCCGAAGGTCGTAGTCAGCGCTCCGCGGAACGAAGATATCGGTGGCCCCAGCAGCACGCAGCCGGGCTACGACGGACTTGCCGAGAAAGCCACCTCCCCCGGTGACCATGACTCGACCCTTCTGCCAATCGGTCAATGCTGTCCTCCCACCCTGCTCGCCGGTTCGTGATCCGTGAACGATGTCTGATTCGCAATGGTCCGGCACTTCAAGACGGTGATGGATCGGCCGTGCTGGCCCGGGCGCTGGCATCGGTACAGAATGGACACGCCGGAGTCGATGACCACGGCCGAGGCCGGAACCAGAAGGATGAGAGAGAAGGGGATTAGCAGGAGAGTTCCGAAGGCGAGGCCGGCGGTGCGTCCAACAGTCGCGGATAGAGTCTCACCGGGTGATCGTAGCTGGTGCCACTCCCCGCCGTCCGCGCGGTGACTCAGGGGTGGCGCCCCACGCCGCAAAGAGTCCTGGAGGACGCGGCGCGCATAGGATAGCTGTTGCGCATTAGCCCGGGACCCTCGAATTGTGAGGACAAACCGATGACCAACGTTCAGGAACAGGCTCATCCGGAAGGCTATGACTACTTGGTCGGCTCGCCGCACCTGAAGCATCAACACCTTAGGTCTGCCATCGACTTATCGCTCCAAACTGAGATCACACGCCTGCGGCAGCGGCACGGCAGCTGCCGTGTTCTCGAGATCGGCGCCGGCCACGGTTCATTCACGCAAGTGATGCGGGCGGCCGGAGCGTCCGTCACCGTGACGGAAATGAGTCGACCATCTGCGGACTATCTTGCGACGCGGTTTGCACCTGACCCGGACGTGGCCGTAATCCATGACCCAGCAGGTTTGTGGTCTACAACCACCAAGACCACCGGCCACGTCCCGTCAAGTGGTGTAACAGACGCCGCCGCAGGTCACCTCACGACGACATCTGATCAGCTCGCGATCAATAGCGCGGTCAGCACCTCCTCG